>SCPN01000531.1_pt1 | contig 92895 bp, 89 predicted proteins | sample 6106831 | NCBI WGS metagenome assembly SCPN01 (sample SAMN10720447, study PRJNA508395) | human gut metagenome | isolation source: Participant 1, 0 month
GCGGCTAACTACTGGCTGCCGGTGGATATCTACATTGGTGGTATCGAACACGCCATTATGCACCTGCTCTACTTCCGCTTCTTCCACAAACTGATGCGTGATGCAGGCATGGTGAACTCTGACGAACCAGCGAAACAGTTGCTGTGTCAGGGTATGGTGCTGGCAGATGCCTTCTACTATGTTGGCGAAAACGGCGAACGTAACTGGGTTTCCCCGGTTGATGCTATCGTTGAACGTGACGAGAAAGGCCGTATCGTGAAAGCGAAAGATGCGGCAGGCCATGAACTGGTTTATACCGGCATGAGCAAAATGTCCAAGTCGAAGAACAACGGTATCGACCCGCAGGTGATGGTTGAACGTTACGGCGCGGACACCGTTCGTCTGTTTATGATGTTTGCTTCTCCGGCTGATATGACTCTCGAATGGCAGGAATCCGGTGTGGAAGGGGCTAACCGCTTCCTGAAACGTGTCTGGAAACTGGTTTACGAGCACACAGCAAAAGGTGATGTTGCGGCACTGAACGTTGATGCGCTGACTGAAGATCAGAAAGCGCTGCGTCGCGATGTGCATAAAACGATCGCTAAAGTGACCGATGATATCGGCCGTCGTCAGACCTTCAACACCGCAATTGCGGCGATTATGGAGCTGATGAACAAACTGGCGAAAGCACCAACCGATGGCGAGCAGGATCGCGCTCTGATGCAGGAAGCGCTGCTGGCCGTTGTCCGTATGCTTAACCCGTTCACCCCGCACATCTGCTTCACGCTGTGGCAGGAACTGAAAGGCGAAGGCGATATCGACAACGCGCCGTGGCCGGTTGCTGACGAAAAAGCGATGGTGGAAGACTCCACGCTGGTCGTGGTGCAGGTTAACGGTAAAGTCCGTGCCAAAATCACCGTTCCGGTGGACGCAACGGAAGAACAGGTTCGCGAACGTGCTGGCCAGGAACATCTGGTAGCAAAATATCTTGATGGCGTTACCGTGCGTAAAGTGATTTACGTACCAGGTAAACTCCTCAATCTGGTCGTTGGCTAAGCGCGGGAGGAAGCGTGCGATATCTGGCAACATTGTTGTTATCTCTGGCGGTGTTAATCACCGCCGGGTGTGGCTGGCATCTGCGTGATACCACGCAGGTTCCTTCCACTATGAAGGTCATGATCCTGGACTCAGGCGATCCGAACGGGCCATTAAGCCGTGCGGTGCGTAACCAGTTACGTCTGAATGGTGTCGAGTTGCTTGATAAAGAAACCACGCGTAAGGACGTTCCATCCCTGCGTTTGGGTAAAGTGAGCATCGCGAAAGATACCGCATCGGTATTCCGTAACGGTCAAACAGCAGAGTATCAGATGATCATGACGGTGAATGCGACCGTGTTGATCCCCGGCCGTGATATCTACCCGATTAGCGCCAAAGTCTTCCGTTCGTTCTTTGATAACCCGCAAATGGCGTTAGCGAAAGATAACGAACAAGACATGATCGTAAAAGAGATGTACGACCGTGCTGCCGAACAGCTGATTCGTAAGCTGCCAAGCATCCGTGCTGCGGATATTCGTTCCGACGAAGAACAGACGTCGACCACAACGGATACTCCGGCAACGCCTGCACGCGTCTCCACCACGCTGGGTAACTGATGATTCGGTTGTACCCGGAACAACTCCGCGCGCAGCTCAATGAAGGGCTGCGCGCGGCGTATCTTTTACTTGGTAACGATCCTCTGTTATTGCAGGAAAGCCAGGACGCTGTTCGTCAGGTAGCTGCGGCACAAGGATTCGAAGAACACCACACTTTTTCCATTGATCCCAACACTGACTGGAATGCGATCTTTTCGTTATGCCAGGCTATGAGTCTGTTTGCCAGTCGACAAACGCTATTGCTGTTGTTACCAGAAAACGGACCGAATGCGGCGATCAATGAACAACTTCTCACACTCACCGGACTTCTGCATGACGACCTGCTGTTGATCGTCCGCGGTAATAAATTAAGCAAAGCGCAAGAAAATGCCGCCTGGTTTACTGCGCTTGCGAATCGCAGCGTGCAGGTGACCTGTCAGACACCGGAGCAGGCTCAGCTTCCCCGCTGGGTTGCTGCGCGCGCAAAACAGCTCAACTTAGAACTGGATGACGCTGCAAATCAGGTGCTCTGCTACTGTTATGAAGGTAACCTGCTGGCGCTGGCTCAGGCACTGGAGCGTTTATCGCTGCTCTGGCCAGACGGCAAATTGACATTACCGCGCGTTGAACAGGCGGTGAATGATGCCGCGCATTTCACCCCTTTTCATTGGGTTGATGCTTTGTTGATGGGAAAAAGTAAGCGCGCGTTGCATATTCTTCAGCAACTGCGTCTGGAAGGCAGCGAGCCGGTTATTTTGTTGCGCACATTACAACGTGAACTGTTGTTACTGGTTAACCTGAAACGCCAGTCTGCCCATACGCCACTGCGTGCGTTGTTTGATAAGCATCGGGTATGGCAGAACCGCCGGGGCATGATGGGCGAGGCGTTAAATCGCTTAAGCCAGCCGCAGTTACGTCAGGCCGTGCAACTGACACGAACGGAACTCACCCTCAAACAAGATTACACGGTCAGTCAGTGTGGGCAGAGCTGGAAGGGTTATCTCTTCTGTTGTGCCATAAACCCCTGGCGGACGTATTTATCGACGGTTGATATGAAATCTTTACAGGCTCTGTTTGGCGGCACCTTTGATCCGGTGCACTATGGTCATCTTAAACCCGTGGAAACGCTGGCGAATTTGATTGGTCTGACGCGGGTCACAATCATCCCTAATAATGTTCCTCCGCATCGTCCCCAGCCGGAAGCGAACAGCGTGCAGCGTAAACACATGCTTGAACTGGCGATTGCCGACAAGCCATTATTTACTCTTGATGAACGCGAGCTAAAGCGCAATGCCCCCTCTTACACTGCGCAAACACTGAAAGAGTGGCGGCAGGAACAAGGGCCGGACGTGCCGCTGGCGTTTATTATTGGTCAGGATTCATTGCTGACCTTTCCGACCTGGTACGAATACGAAACGATACTCGACAATGCACATTTGATCGTCTGTCGGCGTCCAGGTTACCCACTTGAAATGGCGCAACCGCAATACCAGCAATGGCTGGAAGATCATTTGACACATAACCCGGAAGATCTTCACCTTCAGCCTGCCGGTAAAATTTATCTGGCTGAAACGCCGTGGTTTAACATCTCGGCGACCATCATCCGCGAACGTTTGCAAAACGGTGAATCGTGTGAGGATTTATTGCCGGAACCGGTACTGACTTACATTAACCAACAAGGCTTGTATCGCTGATACCTGTCGTTACGGAGGGCATGATGCGACTGTGGTTAATTCGTCATGGCGAAACGCAAGCGAATGTCGATGGTCTGTACAGCGGTCATGCGCCCACACCCCTGACCGCACGCGGTATTGAGCAAGCGCAAAATCTGCATACGCTGCTACATGGTGTTTCCTTTGATCTGGTTTTATGCAGTGAACTGGAACGGGCACAGCATACCGCGCGACTGGTTCTCAGTGACCGCCAGCTCCCCGTTCATATCATCCCTGAACTCAACGAAATGTTTTTTGGCGACTGGGAGATGCGACATCATCGCGACCTCATGCAAGAAGATGCCGAAAACTATAGCGCGTGGTGCAATGACTGGCAGCATGCAATCCCCACGAACGGTGAAGGATTTCAGGCATTTTCGCAACGTGTGGAACGCTTTATCGCAAGGCTTAGTGAATTTCAGCACTATCAGAATATTTTAGTCGTCAGCCATCAGGGTGTACTGAGTCTGTTAATCGCCCGTTTAATTGGCATGCCTGCCGAGGCTATGTGGCATTTTCGCGTTGACCAGGGGTGTTGGAGCACCATTGATATCAACCAAAAATTCGCGACGCTACGCGTCCTCAATAGCCGTGCCATCGGGGTCGAGAATGCATGACTTTTCTGTTTTTTTACGGGTAAGCCGCAACGACCATTGACAGACCCGGGCAGGCTGATATTCTCCGCAGCCAGACTTTTTTCGCCAGACACGACTTTGTAGAAATTGTTTTACAAAAATGGCGATGCAATCTGCGGCGCGGGGTGGGATGATAGCCCACTTTCGAAAGCCGATTCGGCGACAATTGTCCCGAAATCGCCTCTGGTTCAGGTATACTGACAGACCATTTTTATCTATTTGATTCACCCAGGGGGAAAACTTGCAGGGTAAAGCACTCCAGGATTTTGTTATCGACAAAATTGATGACCTCAAAGGTCAGGACATCATCGCGTCTTAGACGTTCAAGGCAAATCCAGCATCACCGACTGCATGATCATCTGTACGGGTACGTCCAGCCGTCATGTTATGTCCATTGCTGACCACGTTGTGCAGGAGTCTCGCGCAGCGGGCCTGTTACCGCTCGGCGTAGAAGGTGAAAACAGCGCCGACTGGATTGTCGTGGATTTGGGCGATGTGATTGTCCATGTCATGCAGGAAGAGAGCCGTCGCCTGTATGAACTGGAAAAACTCTGGAGTTAATGCGTGAAGCTGCAACTTGTCGCCGTGGGAACGAAAATGCCGGACTGGGTACAAACCGGTTTTACCGAGTACCTGCGTCGTTTTCCGAAAGATATGCCCTTCGAGCTGATTGAAATTCCGGCCGGAAAACGCGGCAAGAATGCGGACATCAAGCGCATACTCGACAAAGAGGGTGAGCAGATGTTGGCGGCCGCAGGCAAAAACCGCATTGTCACCCTCGATATTCCAGGCAAGCCCTGGGATACGCCGCAGTTAGCCGCTGAGCTGGAACGCTGGAAGCTGGATGGTCGCGACGTCAGTCTACTGATTGGCGGGCCTGAAGGGTTGTCGCCTGCCTGTAAAGCGGCGGCGGAGCAGAGCTGGTCGCTGTCGACGCTTACCCTCCCCCATCCGCTGGTTCGCGTGCTGGTCGCAGAGAGTCTGTACCGGGCGTGGAGCATCACCACCAACCATCCTTATCACCGTGAGTGATAAGGGAGCTTTGAGTAGAAAACGCAGCGGATGAAACTACAGAACTCTTTTCGCGACTATACGGCAGAGTCCGCGCTGTTTGTGCGCCGGGCGCTGGTCGCCTTTTTGGGGATTTTGCTGCTGACCGGCGTGCTTATCGCCAACCTGTATAATCTGCAAATTGTTCGCTTTACCGACTACCAGACTCGCTCTAATGAAAACCGCATTAAGCTGGTGCCTATCGCGCCCAGCCGCGGCATTATCTACGACCGTAATGGTATCCCTCTGGCCCTCAACCGCACTATCTACCAGATAGAAATGATGCCAGAGAAAGTCGATAACGTGCAGCAAACGCTGGACGCTTTGCGCAGCGTGGTTGATCTGACCGATGACGATATTGCTGCATTCCGAAAAGAGCGCGCACGTTCACACCGTTTCACCTCTATTCCGGTGAAAACTAACCTGACCGAAGTACAAGTAGCTCGCTTTGCCGTCAATCAGTACCGTTTTCCGGGTGTCGAAGTTAAAGGCTATAAACGTCGTTACTATCCTTACGGTTCGGCGTTGACCCACGTCATCGGCTATGTGTCGAAAATCAACGATAAAGACGTCGAACGCCTGAATAATGACGGCAAACTGGCCAACTATGCGGCAACGCATGATATCGGTAAGCTGGGCATTGAGCGTTACTATGAAGACGTGCTGCACGGTCAGACCGGTTATGAAGAGGTTGAAGTTAACAACCGTGGGCGTGTTATCCGCCAGTTAAAAGAAGTACCACCGCAAGCCGGACACGATATTTACCTGACGCTGGATCTCAAACTCCAGCAATATATTGAAACGCTGCTGGCGGGTAGCCGCGCAGCTGTGGTTGTCACCGATCCGCGTACAGGTGGGGTGCTGGCGCTGGTTTCCACGCCTAGTTATGACCCAAACCTGTTTGTTGACGGTATCTCCAGCAAAGATTATTCCGCCTTGTTGAACGACCCGAATACACCGCTGGTGAACCGCGCCACACAGGGGGTTTATCCTCCCGCGTCTACAGTTAAACCCTATGTGGCGGTTTCGGCATTGAGCGCCGGGGTGATCACGCGCAATACGACGCTGTTTGACCCAGGCTGGTGGCAACTGCCAGGTTCGGAAAAACGTTATCGTGACTGGAAAAAATGGGGCCACGGGCGTCTGAATGTCACAAGATCGCTGGAAGAATCTGCGGATACCTTCTTCTATCAGGTGGCCTACGATATGGGGATCGATCGCCTCTCCGAATGGATGGGTAAATTCGGTTATGGTCATTACACCGGTATCGACCTGGCGGAAGAACGTTCCGGCAACATGCCTACCCGCGAATGGAAACAGAAACGCTTTAAAAAACCGTGGTATCAGGGTGACACCATTCCGGTTGGTATCGGTCAGGGTTACTGGACAGCGACCCCAATCCAGATGAGTAAGGCACTGATGATCCTGATTAATGACGGTATCGTGAAGGTTCCTCATTTGCTGATGAGCACCGCCGAAGACGGCAAACAGGTGCCATGGGTACAGCCGCATGAACCGCCCGTCGGCGATATTCATTCCGGTTACTGGGAGCTGGCGAAAGACGGTATGTACGGTGTTGCTAACCGCCCTAACGGTACGGCGCATAAATACTTTGCCAGCGCACCGTACAAAATTGCGGCGAAATCCGGTACCGCTCAGGTCTTCGGTCTGAAAGCGAACGAAACCTATAATGCGCACAAAATTGCCGAGCGTTTACGTGACCACAAACTGATGACCGCCTTTGCGCCATACAACAATCCGCAAGTGGCTGTCGCCATGATTCTGGAGAACGGTGGTGCGGGTCCGGCGGTTGGTACACTGATGCGCCAGATCCTCGACCACATTATGCTGGGTGATAACAACACCGATCTGCCTGCGGAAAATCCAGCGGTTGCCGCAGCGGAGGACCATTAATCATGACGGATAATCCGAATAAAAAAACATTCTGGGATAAAGTCCATCTCGATCCCACAATGCTGCTGATCTTACTGGCATTGCTGGTTTACAGCGCCCTGGTTATCTGGAGCGCCAGCGGTCAGGATATTGGCATGATGGAGCGTAAAATAGGCCAAATCGCGATGGGTCTGGTCATCATGGTGGTGATGGCGCAAATTCCTCCACGCGTTTATGAAGGCTGGGCCCCCTATCTCTATATCATCTGTATTATTTTGCTGGTGGCGGTAGATGCTTTCGGTGCCATCTCTAAAGGCGCTCAACGCTGGCTGGACCTCGGTATTGTTCGTTTTCAGCCGTCGGAAATTGCCAAAATAGCCGTACCACTGATGGTTGCGCGCTTTATCAACCGCGACGTTTGCCCGCCATCGTTGAAGAACACTGGCATCGCGCTGGTGCTGATATTTATGCCCACGCTGCTGGTGGCTGCACAGCCTGACCTGGGAACATCAATCCTCGTTGCGCTTTCCGGTCTGTTTGTACTGTTCCTCTCTGGCCTTAGCTGGCGTCTGATTGGCGTCGCAGTAGTGCTGGTGGCGGCGTTCATTCCTATTCTGTGGTTCTTCCTGATGCATGATTACCAGCGCCAGCGCGTAATGATGCTCCTGGACCCGGAATCAGACCCACTCGGCGCGGGCTATCACATTATTCAGTCTAAAATTGCTATTGGCTCCGGCGGATTACGCGGCAAAGGCTGGCTGCATGGCACTCAGTCACAACTTGAATTTCTACCCGAACGCCATACCGACTTTATCTTCGCGGTACTGGCGGAAGAGCTGGGATTAGTGGGCATTCTGATTCTGCTCGCTCTCTACATTCTGCTGATCATGCGCGGGCTGTGGATAGCCGCCAGAGCGCAAACCACCTTTGGTCGCGTCATGGCTGGCGGCTTAATGCTGATATTATTCGTTTATGTCTTCGTAAATATTGGTATGGTAAGCGGTATTCTGCCGGTTGTAGGGGTTCCGCTCCCACTGGTCAGTTATGGAGGATCAGCGCTAATTGTGCTGATGGCTGGGTTCGGGATTGTAATGTCAATCCACACCCACAGGAAAATGTTGTCGAAAAGCGTGTAAGAGGTGCGCAATGCGTAAGCAGTGGCTCGGGATCTGCATCGCGGCAGGAATGCTCGCGGCATGTACAAGCGATGATGGTCAGCAACAGACGGTAAGTGTACCGCAGCCTGCGGTATGTAACGGCCCCATAGTTGAAATTAGCGGGGCGGACCCGCGTTTCGAACCACTGAACGCGACGGCAAATCAGGATTACCAGCGCGACGGTAAAAGCTACAAAATCGTGCAGGATCCGTCTCGATTTAGCCAGGCGGGACTGGCGGCAATCTATGATGCCGAACCAGGCAGTAACCTGACGGCCTCTGGCGAAGCTTTCGATCCGACACAGTTGACGGCGGCCCATCCAACGCTTCCGATCCCCAGCTACGCCAGAATCACTAACCTGGCTAACGGGCGAATGATCGTGGTGCGCATTAATGATCGCGGCCCCTACGGCAACGACCGCGTAATTTCGCTTTCTCGCGCAGCAGCTGACCGTCTTAACACGTCAAACAACACCAAAGTTCGTATCGATCCGATTATTGTCGCCCAGGATGGTTCGCTTTCTGGTCCTGGTATGGCTTGTACCACAGTCGCCAAACAGACTTACGCCCTGCCTGCACCTCCCGATTTAAGCGGTGGCGCGGGGGCAAGTTCAGTGTCTGGCCCGCAGGGTGACATTCTTCCGGTCAGTAACTCGACGCTAAAAAGCGAAGATCCGACCGGCGCGCCGGTAACCAGTAGCGGTTTCCTCGGCGCTCCAACGACCTTAGCGCCTGGTGTACTGGAAAGCAGCGAACCGACACCTGCACCACAGCCCGTTGTTACAGCTCCGTCGACAACGCCTGCAACCTCGCCTGCAATGGTGACACCGCAAGCCGCCTCGCAAAGCGCCAGCGGCAACTTTATGGTGCAAGTCGGGGCCGTTAGCGATCAGGCTCGTGCGCAACAGTACCAACAGCAACTGGGACAGAAGTTCGGCGTCCCCGGTCGCGTAACTCAAAATGGCGCGGTCTGGCGTATCCAGCTTGGCCCATTCGCCAGTAAAGCCGAAGCCAGTACCTTGCAGCAACGTTTGCAAACCGAAGCCCAATTACAGTCATTTATTACCACCGCGCAGTAGCGTAAAGCAGGCATCTGATGTGTCAATTTCTGTAAATGACGTTAACAAAGTCACGCGGAAAGTCAGATGCCTGCCGGTAGTGCATTTGCTATAGTAGGGCACTTTTTTTAATTCCATCACGGATGTCGTAGTTCAGACCATGAATACCATTTTTTCCGCTCGTATCATGAAGCGCCTGGCGCTCACCACGGCTCTTTGCACAGCCTTTATCTCTGCTGCACATGCCGATGACCTGAATATCAAAACTATGATCCCGGGTGTACCGCAGATCGATGCGGAGTCCTACATCCTGATTGACTATAACTCCGGCAAAGTGCTCGCCGAACAGAACGCAGATGTCCGCCGCGATCCTGCCAGCCTGACCAAAATGATGACCAGTTACGTTATCGGCCAGGCAATGAAAGCCGGTAAATTTAAAGAAACTGATTTAGTCACTATCGGCAACGACGCATGGGCCACCGGTAACCCGGTGTTTAAAGGTTCTTCGCTGATGTTCCTCAAACCGGGCATGCAGGTTCCGGTTTCTCAGCTGATCCGCGGTATTAACCTGCAATCGGGTAACGATGCTTGCGTCGCCATGGCCGATTTTGCCGCTGGTAGCCAGGACGCTTTTGTTGGCTTGATGAACAGCTACGTTAACGCCCTGGGCCTGAAAAACACCCACTTCCAGACGGTACATGGTCTGGATGCTGATGGTCAGTACAGCTCCGCGCGAGATATGGCGCTGATCGGCCAGGCATTGATCCGTGACGTACCGAATGAATACTCGATCTATAAAGAAAAAGAATTTACGTTTAACGGTATTCGCCAGCTGAACCGTAACGGCCTGTTATGGGATAACAGCCTGAATGTCGACGGCATCAAAACCGGACACACTGACAAAGCAGGTTACAACCTTGTTGCTTCTGCGACTGAAGGCCAGATGCGCTTGATTTCTGCGGTGATGGGCGGACGTACTTTTAAAGGCCGTGAAGCCGAAAGTAAAAAACTGCTAACCTGGGGCTTCCGTTTCTTCGAAACCGTTAACCCACTGAAAGTAGGTAAAGAGTTCGCCTCTGAACCGGTTTGGTTTGGTGATTCTGATCGCGCTTCGTTAGGGGTTGATAAAGACGTGTACCTGACCATTCCACGTGGTCGCATGAAAGATCTGAAAGCCAGCTATGTGCTGAACAGCAGTGAATTGCATGCGCCGCTGCAAAAGAATCAGGTCGTCGGAACTATCAACTTCCAGCTTGATGGCAAAACGATCGAGCAACGCCCGCTGGTTGTGTTGCAAGAAATCCCGGAAGGTAACTTCTTCGGCAAAATCATTGATTACATTAAATTAATGTTCCATCACTGGTTTGGTTAAAAATTGAACACTTGAAAGTGTAATTTCCGTCCCCATATACTAAGCATCAGTAAAAAAACTCCCGCCTTCTGGCGGGAGTTGCTATTTAATTACGTTACGCCGGAGCTGACATGAAAACCAAACTTAACGAACTGCTTGAATTCCCTACTCCTTTTACTTACAAAGTTATGGGGCAGGCGTTACCTGAGCTGGTTGATCAGGTGGTTGAAGTGGTACAGCGCCATGCGCCAGGTGACTACACCCCAACGGTAAAACCAAGCAGCAAAGGCAACTACCACTCGGTATCTATCACTATCAACGCCACTCATATCGAGCAGGTTGAAACACTGTATGAAGAACTGGGCAAAATCGATATTGTCCGCATGGTTCTGTAACTCGCTTCTCCGTTACCCGGCTCCTGGTCGGGTAACTCCCCTCTCCTCGCTGTGATATACTTTTCCCCCACTTTTACTCATTCTCCACGGAGATGCCGTTTTGTATCAGGATAAAATTCTTGTCCGCCAGCTCGGTCTTCAGCCTTACGAGCCAATCTCCCAGGCTATGCATGAATTCACCGATACCCGCGATGATAGTACCCTTGATGAAATCTGGCTGGTCGAGCACTATCCGGTATTCACCCAAGGTCAGGCAGGAAAAGCGGAGCACATTTTAATGCCGGGTGATATTCCGGTGATCCAGAGCGATCGCGGTGGGCAGGTGACTTATCACGGGCCGGGACAACAGGTGATGTATGTGTTGCTTAACCTGAAACGCCGTAAACTCGGTGTGCGTGAACTGGTGACCTTGCTTGAGCAAACAGTGGTGAATACCCTGGCTGAACTGGGTATAGAAGCGCATCCTCGGGCTGACGCGCCTGGTGTCTATGTCGGGGAAAAGAAAATTTGCTCACTGGGTTTACGAATTCGACGCGGTTGTTCATTCCACGGTCTGGCATTAAACGTCAATATGGATCTTTCACCATTTTTACGTATTAATCCTTGTGGGTATGCCGGAATGGAAATGGCTAAAATATCACAATGGAAACCCGAAGCGACGACTAATAATATTGCTCCACGTTTACTGGAAAATATTTTAGCGCTACTAAACAATCCGGACTTCGAATATATTACCGCTTAATTCCATACATCAATGGCCCAATTTACACTGGGTCATTACTCATAATACCTGCTAATGCTTTACATCTCCTTCGCGTTTGTATATTTTCTTTATCACTTGCAGAAATGCGGTGCCACGCCTTGCTCCGTAACTCACCCCATTGATTAACCTATTGAAATAGTTGATTATGGTGAGCAAAAGCGTTCCGTTCCAATTAGACATAAGATTATTGTAATTTTTTAAATATTATTTTTCCATGAATAAAATTGGAGTAAGTGCGTGGATAGTAATAATCAAATTGAACCCTGTTTAAGCAGAAAGTCGTCAGAAGGTAAACCACAAATATTTACAACCTTACGAAATATTGATCTTAACCTTCTGACTATTTTTGAAGCTGTATATGTACATAAAGGGATCGTTAATGCAGCGAAAGTGCTTAATCTGACCCCCTCGGCAATCAGTCAGTCTATTCAGAAACTGCGCGTTATATTCCCTGACCCATTGTTTATTCGCAAAGGCCAGGGTGTCACTCCTACCGCATTTGCGATGCATCTACATGAGTATATCAGTCAGGGCCTTGAGTCCATTCTTGGCGCGCTGGATATCGAAGGAAGCTATGATAAGCAACGAACGATAACTATTGCGACCACTCCCTCGGTCGGAGCCCTGGTCCTTCCTGTCATCTATCGGGCGATTAAAACTCACTATCCGCAGCTTTTACTGCGCAACCCGCCCACCAGCGACGCGGAAAACCAACTCAGTCAGTTTCAAACCGATCTCATCATCGATAACATGTTTTGCACCAATCGTACGGTGCAACATCATGTTCTGTTCACCGACAATATGGTGTTAATTTGCCGCGAGGGAAATCCACTACTCTCTTTAGAAGATGACAGAGAGACTATCGACAACGCTGCGCATGTACTTCTGTTACCGGAAGAGCAAAATTTCAGCGGTCTGCGGCAGAGAGTTCAAGAAATGTTTCCGGACCGGCAAATCAATTTCACCAGCTACAACATTTTGACAATCGCTGCACTGGTTGCCAACAGTGACATGTTAGCGATTATTCCCAGCCGTTTTTATAACCTGTTTAGCCGCTGCTGGCCGCTGGAAAAACTGCCTTTTCCGTCCTTAAATGAGGAGCAAATAGATTTCTCTATCCACTACAACAAATTCAGCCTGCGTGATCCCATCCTGCACGGAGTAATAGATGTTATCCGTAATGCATTTTGAAAAAGTATTGTTACAGCCAGATCACAGCGCAGAACGATAAAATGGCACAATCCAACAACAATTTTACATTTTCGCGACCGCTTTGGCTGCTTTCAGGTCCGTTTCAATGATATACTGCCAGTCGTTAATTCAAAAATAGTTGATAATTACAACAATCTATTGAATTGAAACGCTTTCCTTCGTAATTCGCAACTGGAACACGCACGCTATGAGTAAACCCATTGTGATGGAACGCGGTGTTAAATACCGCGATGCCGATAAGATGGCCCTTATCCCGGTTAAAAACGTGGCAACAGAGCGCGAAGCCCTGCTGCGCAAGCCGGAATGGATGAAAATCAAGCTTCCAGCGGACTCTACACGTATCCAGGGCATCAAAGCCGCAATGCGCAAAAATGGCCTGCATTCTGTCTGCGAGGAAGCCTCCTGCCCTAACCTGGCGGAATGCTTCAACCACGGCACAGCAACGTTTATGATCCTCGGCGCTATTTGTACCCGCCGTTGTCCGTTCTGTGATGTTGCCCACGGTCGCCCGGTAGCTCCTGATGCCAATGAACCAGTGAAACTGGCGCAGACCATTGCCGATATGGCGCTGCGTTATGTGGTTATCACCTCCGTTGACCGTGATGACCTGCGCGATGGCGGTGCCCAGCACTTTGCGGATTGCATTACTGCCATTCGGGAAAAAAGCCCGCAAATCAAAATTGAAACTCTGGTGCCGGATTTCCGTGGTCGTATGGATCGTGCTCTGGATATTCTGACTGCAACGCCACCAGATGTGTTCAACCATAACCTGGAAAACGTACCGCGTATTTACCGTCAGGTACGGCCTGGTGCAGATTACAACTGGTCGCTGAAGCTGCTGGAACGCTTTAAAGAAGCGCATCCGGAAATCCCGACCAAGTCTGGTCTGATGGTGGGACTGGGTGAAACCAATGAAGAAATTATTGAGGTAATGCGCGACCTGCGCCGTCATGGTGTGACGATGTTAACGCTGGGGCAATATTTGCAGCCAAGCCGCCATCACCTGCCGGTTCAACGTTACGTTAGCCCGGATGAGTTCGACGAAATGAAAGCCGAAGCGCTGGCGATGGGCTTTACCCATGCTGCATGCGGTCCGTTTGTCCGCTCTTCTTACCACGCCGATTTGCAGGCGAAAGGGATGGAAGTTAAGTAATCCTGTAATAATTACTTACATCTGTCTGATAAAAAACCCGCTTTTTGAAGCGGGTTTTTTGTATCGAACAAGATATTGAGGGAGCGTCCTGCTCGCCGTACTCTTTGTAAGGAGGCTTTTTCAGCCTGAAGATCAACGTCTGCGCCTTTTTTCGCCGCAGCATCGTCATCATTCATCGCCTTCTTGAACCCTTTAATGGCCGCTCCAAGGTCTCCGCCCAGCGTACGTAACTTCTTAGTCCCAAACAGCAGAACGACCAGCGCCGCAACTACCAGCAGTTTGGTAATACTAATCTCACCCATAGATACCTTCTTGACATATAACCGGCAACAGAACGCGCCTTAAAAACCAGAGAATATTAACGGTCATTCGACGCGCGCACACAATAGCAATCTGTAACAAGGTGAATCAAGCGCCGAGTAAAAAAACATCATAATAATTGCGGCGGCGCAAAGCGACGGTTGTTTAAGACGGGCAGTTGCGCGCGCACCTGACGCACACGTTCGGGCGTCACTTCCGCCATAATGAGTGCAGGCATTTCTGACGCTGCCGCAATGGTGACGCCAAAGGGATCTATAATCCGGCTTTGACCGATATTTTTGTTCCCGCACTCCCCCGCCGCCACCATATAACAGGTGGTATCCAGCGCACGAGCGGCAAGCAACGTTGACCAATGATGCTCTTTGAGCGGCCCGCGAACCCAGGCGGCAGGAAGTACCAGGATTTCAGCTCCCTGTAATGCCTGTGCCAGCGCCAGCTCTGGAAAGCGTAAGTCATAACAGGTCATCAGACCGACCTTCATCCCCTCCACCTCGAGTAACGGAGCGATTTCATTACCAGCATCAACACGGCGTGATTCCTGAATGGCAAATGCATCATAGAGATGCAATTTGGCATAACGGGCGACGATGTTTCCTGCCTGTAGCGCCACCAGCATATTCCATGCGCGCCCCGGCGTTGAAGGAACATGAATCGTCAGAATTGTCGTCATCATGTTACGTTTACTTTCTCGCCGTAAACGTCCGAGGAATTCGCCTTCCAGCAGCTGTGCTGATTTAACCGATAGATCTGCATCATGATCATCGCGCGCCAGCAATGCTTCCGGCAGGACGAACAGCGATACGTCGTTTTCCGCCGCCTGCGCCATCAACGAGGCACAAATCTCAGTTCTTTCCACACAGATGTAACAAGCAAACTGTCCTGCGGCAACCAGCATTGCCACCTCCTGTCAGAGTCGTAAAATTCGCCAACGACGATTATTCGGCGTTACACTTATCACTCATACAAATCAAATAGCAAGGATTTTTGCAGTGTTACAACTTCTTTTAGCAGTTTTATTGGCGGTGGTACGGGAAGCGGTGGCGAGATGGCTGAAGTATGCGATTTAACCCGCCATCAAGGCGATTCCGTTTGGGGACGCTGGCAGCAAACCTGATTGGAGGCATTCATCATAGGAATGGATTCGCCTGGTTCCAGCAGGATGACGAACATTGATCCAGTGTGGAAAGTATTAATCACCACCGGTTTTGTGGCGGTCTAACAACCTTCTCAACATTTTCGGCAGAAGTGGTGTTTTTGTTACAAAGAGGGCCGCTTTGGCTGGGCGTTACTGAACGTTTTCGTCAACCTTCTGGGGTCTTTTGCCATGACAGGCACTGGCTTTCTGGCTGTTTTCGGCCTCCAACCGCACACTAAAGAGCCAAAAAAAAACCCGCTGATTAAGCGGGTTTTGAATTCTTGCTGACGTATCTTACAGAGCGATTACGTTTGCAGCAGAAGGGCCTTTGGCACCGTTAGTGATTTCGAACTCTACGCGCTGACCTTCAGCAAGAGTTTTAAAACCATTAGTCTGGATTGCAGAGAAGTGTACGAACACGTCTTTGCTGCCGTCTTCCGGAGTAATGAAACCGAATCCTTTGGACTCATTAAACCACTTAACGTTACCTTTAATCTTAGACATCAAAATTACCTTTGTGAAAATGAACTGGAAATGCTGTGTCGGTTACCAGTACACCAATTGTGGTACGCTTTGTCCAGTGCAACTTTACTAAAAAGTGATAAAAGTCGCGTTATTTTTGATGTTACTTATTTTAGCTATTGATTTTTAAGAAGTTACTAAAACTTCATTTTGTCTCACCAAAGAGCAGAAGCGCATCAGGCAAAGTACACATTGCCATTGTTGTAGGTACCCGGAATGTAGGTCATCTGAAAAGTCACTGGGCCGCAGCCACGGAGATAATGGCAGTAGAACCGGGAGAGGGATGTAATTCCAGTTATCGCGTGCCGTTACGCCAGCGGTGAATCCCAGACCTAAATGAAAATTTTCATCCGCCAGCGGTCGCCAGGTACTTTCCCATCCGTATCCGGCAATCGGTTCCCATTTGTTCCACGAGTCCTTAAATGCCATGGCATACAGGCCATGCCAGTTTCCTTTTTCATCCCAACGCGACAGGCCAAAACCGCCACCCCACGGTCGCTCGTTATAGCGATCGGTTTTTTCTTTGTCGTAAGCGAAACGTGCATGCCAGGTGATGGCAGGAATATATAAATCATAATGTTCAGGCTGTTGCCAGGTTTGTGCAATATTTTCTCTAAACGTTGTCATCCACTCATCTGCGTTAGCAAAAACTTTACCAACGCTGATTAACTGAATAAAAACAAAGGAAAAGATAGCGACATATTTACTCACGTTCATTTGTGACCATAAAACATTTATCAAAAATCTACTACTAGCATAGCAAAGCTACAATTAACATAACCTTAATAGACCCAACATAAAGAATAATCTGAATAGCTGCTCTATTTATTTCCGCTTGTTCAAGTTAAATATTTCCGCGCATCGATTAAAGATGATGCGTCGTTTTCACGATAGGGCCGTCAAAAAGAAAAAATAGGATCTTTTTGATGACAAAATGCAATCAAGGAAAAATTATTTTATTTTTTAACTAGATACAACAATCATCTTAACGAAGTATATAATATAAATCGTCAACCCATGCTCATGTTAGATTATTTTTTGAGCGCACAGCCGCAGCTAACACCATTGCAATTAACAAATTTGCATCAATCCACCATCAATTTACACACATTATTATGTGATAATTGCCAACCGCTAAATATGCGTTTTGTTATCTATGTATAAAAACAGCAACTTCAATGTATTAATGGCAGTTTTTCTTGATTTTAATCAGCATTCATCGCCAATTTATTGGGCATATTTTTCAGCAAAGCTTTGAATTTTTTATTGTTACTTGGGGCACAGGACGGAAAAATTATGCTGACATTCATTGAACTCCTTATTGGGGTTGTGGTTATTGTGGGTGTAGCTCGCTACATCATTAAAGGGTATTCCGCCACTGGTGTGTTATTTGTCGGTGGCCTGTTATTGCTGATTATCAGTGCCATTATGGGGCACAAAGTGTTACCGTCCAGCCAGGCTTCAACAGGCTACAGCGCCACGGATATCGTTGAATACGTTAAAATATTACTAATGAGCCGCGGCGGCGACCTCGGCATGATGATTATGATGCTGTGTGGATTTGCCGCTTACACTTGATCCCATATCGGCGCGAATGATATGGTGGTCAAGCTGGCGTCAAAACCATTGCAGTATATTAACTCCCCTTACCTGCTGATGATTGCCGCCTATTTTGTCGCCTGTCTGATGTCTCTGGCCGTCTCTTCCGCAACCGGTCTGGGTGTTTTGCTGATGGCAACCCTATTTCCGGTGATGGTAAACGTTGGTATCAGTCGTGGCGCAGCTGCTGCCATTTGTGCCTCCCCGGCGGCGATTATTCTCGCACCGACTTCAGGGGATGTGGTGCTGGCGGCGCAAGCTTCCGAAATGTCGCTGATTGACTTCGCCTTCAAAACGACGCTGCCTATCTCAATTGCTGCAATTATCGGCATGGCGATCGCCCACTTCTTCTGGCAACGTTATCTGGATAAAAAAGAGCACATCTCTCATGAAATGTTAGATGTCAGTGAAATCACCACCACTGCTCCTGCGTTTTATGCCATTTTGCCGTTCACGCCGATCATCGGTGTACTGATTTTTGACGGTAAATGGGGTCCGCAATTACACATCATCACTATTCTGGTGATTTGTATGCTGATTGCCTCCATTCTGGAGTTCCTCCGCAGCTTTAATACCCAGAAAGTTTTCTCTGGTCTGGAAGTGGCTTATCGCGGAATGGCAGATGCGTTTGCTAACGTGGTGATGCTGCTGGTTGCCGCTGGGGTATTCGCTCAGGGGCTTAGCACCATCGGCTTTATTCAAAGTCTGATTTCTATCGCTACCTCGTTTGGTTCGGCGAGTATCATCCTGATGCTGGTATTGGTGATTCTGACCATGCTGGCGGCAGTCACGACCGGTTCAGGCAATGCGCCGTTTTATGCGTTTGTTGAGATGATCCCGAAACTGGCGCACTCTTCCGGCATTAACCCGGCGTATTTGACTATCCCGATGCTGCAGGCGTCAAACCTGGGCCGTACCCTTTCGCCCGTTTCTGGCGTAGTCGTTGCGGTTGCCGGGATGGCGAAGATCTCGCCGTTTGAAGTCGTAAAACGCACCTCGGTACCGGTGCTTGTTGGTTTGGTGATTGTTATCGTTGCTACAGAGCTGATGGTGCCAGGAACGGCAGCAGCGGTCACAGGCAAGTAAATAGTAATGCCGGAGGCAAGTTTCCTCCGGCTTTATCATGTCACCCACTGTGGTATATGCGTTGCGGTCTGCCAACTTTGCCGTGAACAATTTCAGCAATAATCAGATGGCGGCTGGCGCAATATTCAAGATAACGCCTGGCAGTGGTGCGACTGATGGTCAGTGCCTGCGCCACCGTTTCTGCCGTATGTTGCACACCAGGCTCTTTAAACAGTTTTCGCACCGCGTTTAGCGTCAAGGGATCAATGCCGGTCGGCAGTTCGTCTTTAGGTTCACCGCGAGCATAGGCATTAAACATCTCATCAATTTGCTTCTGGCTGGCGCTATCAATACTTTCCAGCATATGTTTACGCTGGCGGAAACGGGTTAGCGTTTGCCCCAGCCGTTCATAGGCAATGGGCTTAATGAGATAATCAAATACACCACAACGTACGGCTTCAGACACCGTTTCCATATCGCTGGCTGCAGTGGTAAACACCACGTCGCCGGGATAATGCGCCTGCACCAGTTCATGCAATAAATTAATCCCTCTGCCGTCAGGAAGATAGTTATCGAGCAAGATTAGCCCCGGCTTAAAACGCTCGATCATCATTCGGGCCTGCGCCAGGTTTCCCGCCAGTAATATCTGACTGAATCCGGGAATGTGACGAATATATTCCGCATGCATCTCTGCCAGCGGCGTTTCGTCCTCAACGATCAATAGGGTTAATGGAGCTGTCATTAGGTTTCACTTTCGGAATATAGATTGAAAACAAGGTACCGCAGGGATCATTATCTTCGAGAGTGATAACACCACCGCAGCGCGTTACGTAGCTGGCAATCAAGTACAACCCAATGCCATGTTCACCGGGCTCGTCAGCACGCGTACTGACCCCCTGCTCAAATATTTTGTCTCGTAGAGACTCTGGAACGCCGCAGCCCTGATCGGCGACTTCAATCACCACATCATCGCCTTCATCGCTGAGGAATAATTCAACGATCTTGTTTCCTTCATCGCTACGCAGGCTGGCTTCGAAGGCGTTATCAAGTAAATTGCCCACAATGGCTGCAAACTCGGTGCTATCCAGTCCTGGCGGCAGTTGCGAAAGCTGGCTACCGGGGACAATGATCATTTTAGCCCACAGTTCCGGGCTGCGCGCAAAAAGCAGCCCCGCCACCTGGCGATCGGCAAACGCCTCACGCAGGCTGTCAATAAGCTGTTGCTGGGCCTGAGACTCCCCCTGCACCATCGCCAGCACGCGATCATACTCTTTCATCTGCAACAGACCATTGAGCGTCGACATCCAATTGAGACCGCCATTGTGCATAATATTACCAGGCACCGACGTATTGTTTTATTTGCGTCAGTTGCGCATTGAGGGTGGAAATTTCGTCTTTACTACGAAAGCTGATAATGGCCCCCAGCAAATCATCACCTGAACGAATAGCTTCCCGATTGGCAATAACGCTCAGACCGTTAAAGTTAGCCACCACATCCTGACGTTTTTCATCAATCTGTTCGGTAAAGAAATCGGCGGGCCTGACCACTTCAGCAATGGGTTTACCCAACCATTGCCGTCCGGGAGAGCTCAGCCCCAGCATCTTTCTTGCGTTACGATTGATGGCGGTAATGTAACCATGCGGATCCACCGCAATCAGCCCTTCATAAACCGAACTAAACAGCGCCTCTTGCTGACGGACCACGCGTGCGATTTGCTTTGGCTCCATGCCCATCATTTGCCGACGGATATGCGCTGCCAGGAACCACGACAGCAACATCAGAATCCCTAACAGCACGACAAACACGCCTGCCATCGGTAATAAAAACTCAGCCCGCCAGCTATCGATTTTACTCACCAGGTAGCCAATCGACACCACGCCGATGACTTTTCCATCGTCATCAAAGATTGGCGTTTTGGCGCGCATCGCCATCCCCATTGACCCTTTCCCGGTAATGAAGTAGCTCTCCCCTTTCTCCAGCGCGCCCTGTTTGGTGAACTGCATAGGATAACCAATTTTCTCCGGATTAGGATGGTAAAGGCGGATCGAGTGCCGGTCCCCAATCACCACATAATCAAAATCGGTATCTCTTTGTAATTTGTTAGCGATGGTCGCCAGCCGTTTGTAGTCACGCGTTTTCACCGCAGAGATGACACTGTCATTGGAGGCAATAATTTTCGCCTGATTCATTGCCATGTCGCGTACATGAAGCGTTAAATAGTCCTCAAAACTGGCCGTAAAATATTGCGCCAGGGCTGCAATGACAAATATTGAGAACACCAGAATCAGCAAAAAGATACGCAGCGGAAATGCCAGTCTTTGGAAAAATGCAAACTGTTTATTCTCGTTAAGCTGCAACATTGTTTTCCTTGCGGGTTGTCCCGAGCCTCTTTGACGGATGTAATTAAAATGTTGAATCAAAATACATAGATATTAATTATGATCGTGGCAAATTTTATTCATTAAATCAATTAAATCACTTAAACCTGCAGGTCATTTCGTAATTACATTAATTAAAAAACTTAAAACCATTAAATAAATAAAAAACCACTAACTCTATGTGAAATAAATCAAAATTTCACGCAGAAATACTCCTTAGGATGTATAGCGAAAGGAGAAAAAGATATACCTCGATCACCCCCCTTTCTCCCAAGTGAAAATAAAAGGTTATCAGTTTGCAACATTGAACAACATTCGTTGCAAATCGATAACAACATGCACCTTCAGGATACTATTTATTATGTTCGGCAATGATATTTTCACCCGCGTAAAACGTTCAGAAAATAAAAAAATGGCGGAAATCGCCCAATTCCTGCATGAAAATGATTTGAGCGTTGACACCACAGTCGAAGTATTTATTACCGTAACCCGCGATGAAAAGCTTATCGCGTGCGGTGGAATTGCCGGAAATATTATTAAATGCGTTGCGATCAGTGAATCCGTTCGCGGTGAAGGACTGGCGCTGACATTAGCCACTGAACTGATAAACCTCGCCTATGAGCGGCACAGCACGCATCTGTTTATTTATACCAAAACCGAATACGAGGCGCTGTTCCGCCAGTGCGGTTTTTCCACGCTGACCAGCGTACCCGGCGTGATGGTGCTGATGGAAAACAGCGCCACGCGACTGAAACGCTATGCCGAATCGCTGAAAAAATTTCGTCATCCAGGGAACAAGATTGGCTGCATTGTGATGAACGCCAATCCCTTCACGAATGGTCACCGTTATCTGATTCAACAAGCTGCGGCACAGTGCGACTGGTTGCATCTGTTTTTAGTCAAAGAAGATTCTTCACGCTTCCCCTATGAAGACCGGTTGGATCTGGTGTTAAAAGGCACCGCCGATATTCCACGCCTGACTGTGCATCGCGGCTCCGAATACATCATCTCCCGCGCTACGTTCCCTTGCTACTTCATTAAAGAACAGAGCGTCATTAACCATTGTTACACCGAAATTGATCTGAAGATTTTCCGTCAGTACCTCGCTCCCGCGCTGGGTGTAACTCACCGCTTTGTCGGTACTGAACCCTTTTGTCGCGTTACCGCCCAGTACAACCAGGATATGCGCTACTGGCTGGAAACGCCGACTATCTCCGCACCGCCCATCGAACTGGTTGAAATTGAGCGGCTGCGTTACCAGGAGATGCCGATATCCGCTTCCCGGGTACGTCAACTGCTGGCGAAAAACGATCTCACGGCTATCGCGCCGCTGGTCCCTGCAGTCACGCTGCATTATTTGCAGAACCTGCTTGAGCACTCCCGCCAGGACGCGGCAGCTCGTCAAAAGACCCCCGCATGAGAAACAGGTGAAAAATGAAAATAAACCAGCCCGCCGTTGCAGGCACCCTTGAGTCTGGGGATGTGATGATACGCATCGCCCCACTCGATACGCAGGATATCGACCTGCAAATCAATAGCAGCGTTGAGAAACAGTTTGGCGATGCAATTCGCACCACCATTCTGGACGTTCTCGCCCGCTACAACGTGCGCGGCGTACAGCTGAATGTCGATGACAAAGGCGCACTGGACTGCATTTTACGTGCACGACTGGAAGCCCTGCTGGCACGCGCCAGCGGTATCCCGGCTCTGCCATGGGAGGATTGCCAATGATTTCCGCTTCGCTGCAACAACGTAAAACTCGCACCCGCCGCAGCATGTTGTTTGTGCCTGGTGCCAATGCCGCGATGGTCAGCAACTCCTTCATCTACCCGGCTGATGCCCTGATGTTTGACCTCGAAGACTCCGTGGCATTACGTGAAAAAGACACCGCCCGCCGCATGGTTTATCACGCGCTGCAACATCCGCTGTATCGCGATATTGAAACCATTGTGCGTGTCAACGCGCTGGATTCCGAATGGGGTGTTAACGACCTGGAAGCCGTCGTTCGCGGTGGTGCGGACGTTGTGCGTCTGCCGAAAACCGATACCGCTCAGGATGTTCTGGATATTGAAAAAGAGATCCTGCGTATCGAAAAAGCCTGTGGTCGTGAACCCGGCAGCACCGGCCTGCTGGCGGCGATTGAATCTCCGCTGGGCATTACCCGCGCAGTGGAAATCGCTCACGCTTCCGAGCGTTTGATCGGTATCGCCCTCGGTGCAGAAGACTATGTGCGCAACCTGCGTACAGAACGCTCCCCGGAAGGAACTGAACTGCTGTTCGCACGCTGTTCCATTTTGCAGGCCGCGCGCTCTGCGGGTATTCAGGCGTTCGATACCGTCTATTCCGACGCTAACAACGAAGCCGGATTCCTGCAAGAAGCCGCCCACATCAAACAGCTGGGCTTTGACGGCAAATCGCTGATCAACCCGCGTCAGATTGATCTGTTGCACAACCTCTACGCACCAACCCAGAAAGAAGTGGATCACGCCCGCCGCGTCGTAGAAGCCGCTGAAGCCGCCGCTCGCGAAGGCCTCGGCGTGGTTTCCCTGAACGGCAAGATGGTGGACGGTCCGGTTATCGATCGCGCCCGTCTGGTGCTCTCCCGTGCAGAACTTTCCGGCATCCGCGAAGAATAAGGCAATCAAAATGACGCAGAAAATTGAACAATCTCAACGACAAGAACGGGTAGCGGCCTGGAATCGTCGCGCTGAATGCGATCTTGCCGCTTTCCAGAACTCGCCAAAGCAAACCTACCAGGCTGAAAAAGCGCGCGATCGCAAACTGTGCGCCAACCTGGAAGAGGCGATTCGTCGCTCTGGTTTACAGGACGGCATGACGGTTTCCTTCCATCACGCTTTCCGTGGCGGTGACCTGACCGTCAATATGGTGATGGACGTCATCGCGAAGATGGGCTTTAAAAACCTGACCCTGGCGTCCAGCTCCCTGAGTGATTGCCATGCGCCGCTGGTAGAACACATTCGCCGGGCGTGGTTACCCTTTATACCTCTGGCCTACGCGGTCCACTGGCGGAAGAAATCTCCGCGGTCTGCTGGCGGAACCGGTGCAGATCCACTCTCCACGGCGGTCGTGTGCATCTGGTACAGAGCGGCGAACTGAATATCGACGTGGCTTTCCTCGGCGTCCCGTCCTGTGATGAATTCGGTAATGCCAACGGCTACACCGGTAAAGCCTGCTGCGGCTCCCTCGGCTATGCAATGGTTGATGCCGACAACGCAAAACAGGTTGTGATGCTTACCGAAGAACTGCTGCCTTATCCGCATAATCCGGCAAGCATTGAGCAAGATCAGGTTGATTTAATCGTCAAAGTTGATCGCGTTGGCGATGCTGCAAAAATCGGCGCTGGTGCTACCCGTATGACCACTAACCCGCGCGAACTGCTTATTGCCCGTAGCGCTGCGGATGTGATTGTCAACTCAGGCTACTTCAAAGAAGGTTTCTCCATGCAAACCGGCACCGGCGGCGCATCGCTGGCGGTAACCCGTTTCCTGGAAGACAAAATGCGTAGCCGCGATATTCGCGCCGACTTCGCCCTCGGTGGTATTACCGCGACGATGGTTGATCTGCACGAAAAAGGTCTGATCCGCAAACTGCTGGATGTACAGAGCTTTGACAGCCATGCTGCGCAATCGCTGGCCCGTAACCCCAATCACATCGAAATCAGCGCCAACCAGTACGCTAACTGGGGTTCGAAAGGCGCATCGGTTGATCGTCTCGACGTGGTGGTACTGAGCGCGCTGGAAATTGACACCCAGTTCAACGTTAACGTGCTGACCGGCTCTGACGGCGTACTGCGTGGTGCTTCCGGTGGTCACTGCGATACCGCGATTGCCTCTGCGCTTTCCATCATCGTCGCGCCGCTGGTACGCGGTCGTATTCCGACTCTGGTGGATAACGTGCTGACCTGCATCACCCCGGGCTCCAGTGTCGATATTCTGGTCACAGACCACGGTATCGCAGTTAACCCGGCACGTCCGGAACTGGCAGAACGTCTGCAGGAAGCGGGCATTAAAGTGGTTTCCATTGAGTGGCTGCGCGAACGTGCGCGTCTGCTGACCGGTGAACCACAGCCGATTGAATTCACCGACCGCGTCGTTGCCGTTGTGCGTTACCGCGATGGCTCGGTGATCGATGTTGTGCATCAGGTGAAGGAATAAGCCATGCACCTGCTTCCTGAACTCGCCAGCCACCATGCGGTGTCAATTCCCGAGCTGCTCGTCAGCCGGGATGAAAGGCAAGCACGGCAACACGTCTGGCTCAAGCGCCATCCTGTTCCACTGGTCTCCTTTACCGTGGTTGCGCCTGGGCCGATTAAAGACAGCGAGGTCACACGCCGAATTTTTAATCATGGCGTGACAGCCTTGCGTGCCTTAGCCGCAAAACAGGGCTGGCAAATTCAGGAGCAGGCTGCACTGGTTTCCGCCAGCGGGCCGGAGGGCATGTTGAGCATTGCCGCCCCGGCTCGCGACCTCAAGCTCGCCACCATTGAGCTTGAACATAGTCATCCTCTCGGGCGGTTATGGGATATCGATGTCCTGACGCCCGAAGGCGAAATTCTCTCCCGCCGCGACTATTCACTGCCGCCTCGCCGCTGCCTGTTGTGCGAGCAAAGCGCAGCCGTCTGCGCGCGTGGAAAAACCCATCAACTGACCGATTTACTCAACCGCATGGAGGCACTGCTGAACGATGTCGATGCCTGCAACGTCAACTAAAACCACAAAGCTTGCGACGTCATTAATCGATGAGTACGCCCTGCTGGGCTGGCGCGCCATGCTGACTGAAGTCAATCTGTCACCGAAACCAGGCCTCGTGGATCGCATTAACTGCGGTGCGCACAAAGATATGGCGCTGGAAGATTTCCACCGCAGCGCGCTGGCGATTCAGGGCTGGTTACCCCGTTTCATTGAATTTGGTGCCTGTAGTGCAGAAATGGCACCGGAAGCGGTACTCCACGGATTACGCCCAATTGGTATGGCTTGCGAAGGTGATATGTTCCGCGCCACTGCGGGCGTAAACACGCATAAAGGCAGCATTTTTTCTTTAGGGCTGCTATGTGCGGCAATTGGTCGTTTGCTTCAACTCAACCAACCGGTAACGCCAACAACCGTTTGTTCTACGGCGGCAAGTTTCTGCCGTGGCCTGACCGATCGAGAACTGCGTACCAATAATTCACAACTGACGGCAGGTCAACGGTTGTACCAACAGCTTGGCCTTACCGGCGCACGCGGTGAAGCCGAAGCGGGTTATCCACTGGTGATCAATCACGCCTTGCCGCATTACCTCACTCTGCTGGATCAGGGGTTAGATCCTGAACTGGCATTGCTCGATACCTTGCTCCTACTGATGGCGATCAACGGCGATACCAACGTTGCATCGCGCGGTGGCGAGGGGGGCCTGCGCTGGCTACAGCGCGAGGCGCAAACATTATTGCAAAAAGGGGGCATTCGAACCCCCGCCGATCTCGATTATCTCCGGCAGTTCGACAGGGAGTGTATCGAACGAAATCTCAGTCCAGGCGGCAGTGCCGACCTGCTGATCCTTACCTGGTTTTTAGCACAGATTTAATTATTTAAGCACTTGATAAATTTGGAAATATTAATTTTCGGAGAACCCGTATGTCTTTAGCAAAAGATAATATATGGAAACTATTGGCCCCACTGGTGGTGATGGGTGTCATGTTTCTTATCCCTGTCCCCGACGGTATGCCACCACAGGCATGGCATTACTTCGCTGTGTTTGTGGCAATGATTGTCGGCATGATCCTCGAGCCAATTCCGGCAACAGCGATCAGTTTTATTGCGGTTACTATTTGCGTTATTGGCAGTAATTACCTGCTCTTTGATGCCAAAGAATTAGCTGACCCAGCGTTTAATGCGCAAAAACAGGCGCTGAAATGGGGTCTGGCTGGTTTTTCCAGCACCACGGTATGGCTGGTATTTGGCGCATTTATTTTTGCATTAGGGTATGAAGTTTCCGGGTTAGGTCGTCGCATTGCCCTTTTCCTGGTGAAATTCATGGGCAAACGCACGCTGACGTTGGGTTATGCGATTGTCATTATCGACATTCTGCTGGCACCGTTTACACCGTCCAACACCGCGCGTACCGGGGGTACGGTTTTTCCGGTCATTAAAAACCTGCCGCCGCTGTTTAAATCATTCCCCAACGATCCGTCCGCGCGTCGTATTGGCGGCTATTTGATGTGGATGATGGTCATTAGTACCAGTCTGAGTTCGTCCATGTTTGTCACCGGTGCGGCACCAAACGTGCTGGGTCTGGAGTTCGTCAGCAAAATTGCCGGTATCCAGATTAGCTGGTTGCAGTGGTTCCTCTGCTTCCTGCCGGTTGGGGTTATCTTGCTTATCATTGCGCCGTGGCTTTCCTACGTGCTGTACAAACCGGAAATCACACACAGTGAAGAAGTGGCAACCTGGGCGGGTGATGAACTAAAAACCATGGGTGCGCTGACACGCAGAGAGTGGACGCTGATTGGCCTTGTATTGCTCAGCTTAGGTTTGTGGGTATTTGGCAGTGAAGTCATTAATGCTACTGCGGTTGGTCTGCTGGCAGTTTCGCTAATGCTGGCTCTGCACGTTGTGCCGTGGAAAGACATTACCCGCTATAACAGCGCATGGAACACGCTGGTCAACCTGGCAACTCTGGTTGTGATGGCTAACGGCCTGACTCGTTCTGGTTTTATTGACTGGTTCGCCGGTACCATGAGTACGCACCTGGAAGGATTCTCACCAAACGCAACGGTGATTGTACTGGTTCTGGTGTTCTACTTTGCACACTACCTGTTTGCCAGCCTGTCTGCGCACACCGCAACCATGCTGCCGGTTATTCTGGCCGTCGGTAAAGGTATTCCGGGCGTACCAATGGAACAACTGTGTATCCTGCTGGTGCTGTCTATCGGTATCATGGGCTGTCTGACGCCGTATGCAACCGGTCCTGGGGTGATTATTTACGGCTGTGGCTATGTGAAATCAAAAGATTACTGGCGTCTTGGCGCAATCTTCGGGGTGATTTACATCTCTATGTTGCTGTTGGTTGGCTGGCCGATTCTCGCCATGTGGAACTAATACGTTCGCCAAACGCTGAATAAATCATCACGCCCGCCAGGTAAGCCCACCTGGCGGGCTTTTTTATGATTTAATAGATAGTATTCAGTGTATGTATGAGTTCCACACCCATTATGAAAGCATTCTGGCGTAACGCCGCGTTGCTCGCGGTTTCTCTGCTTCCCTTCTCTTCTGCCAACGCCTTAGCGTTGCAGGCAAAACAGTATGGCGATTTTGATCGCTATGTCCTGGCCCTCTCCTGGCAAACCGGATTTTGCCAGAGTCAACACGATCGAAATCGTAACGAACGAGATGAATGTCGCCTGCAAACCGAAACGACCAACAAAGCTGATTTTCTGACCGTACATGGTCTGTGGCCAGGATTGCCTAAATCGGTTGCTGCCCGTGGTGTTGATGAACGCCGCTGGATGCGCTTCGGTTGCGCTACTCGCCCAATCCCGAATCTACCAGAAGCGCGCGCCAGCCGAATGTGTTCATCGCCGGAAACCGGATTATCACTGGAAACGGCCGCTAAACTAAGTGAAGTCATGCCAGGAGCTGGCGGACGTTCCTGCCTGGAACGCTACGAATATGCCAAACACGGTGCCTGCTTTGGTTTTGATCCGGACGCATACTTCGGTACGATGGTACGCCTGAATCAAGAAATTAAAGAGAGCGAAGCCGGAAAATTCCTTGCGGATAATTACGGTAAAACAGTGAGCCGCCGTGACTTTGACGCCGCCTTTGCCAAAAGCTGGGGAAAAGAGAACGTGAAAGCAGTTAAGCTAACGTGCCAGGGTAACCCTGCGTATTTGACTGAAATTCAGATCTCGATCAAAGCTGACGCCATCAACGCTCCGCTTTCTGCAAACTCATTCTTGCCACAACCACACCCAGGCAACTGTGGCAAAACCTTTGTGATTGATAAAGTGGGTTATTAATCATCTGATTTACAAAACACGCTAATTCGTCTTCCATAAACCGTGACGATTAAGAATTATACATAATGCGCTGCATTGAGGAATTCCCTGAATGTGACGCAAATCACTTCAAAGAGTGAGCAACAGTCAGTATCATCATGTGAGTTAAACCCTCGCCGCCTGACGGTGAGGGTTTTCTTTTGGGTATGTTTATCTGCGACACTCGCAGTACCGACGACATGGAGTAAAAATGTCCAGACCAACTATCATCATTAACGACCTGGATGCCGAACGCATCGATATTCTGCTGGAGCAACCCGCCTATGCTGGTTTGCCAATCGCCGACGCGTTAAACGCAGAGTTGGATCGCGCCCAAATGTGTTCGCCAGAAGAGATGCCACACGACGTGGTGACAATGAACAGCCGGGTTAAATTCCGCAATCTTAGCGATGGCGAAGTGCGTGTGCGCACGCTGGTGTATCCGGCAAAAATGACCGATAGCAATACTCAGCTTTCCGTTATGGCTCCGGTAGGTGCCGCACTGCTGGGGCTGCGCGTTGGCGATTCCATTCACTGGGAACTTCCGGGCGGCGTTGCAACCCACCTTGAAGTGCTGGAACTCGAATACCAGCCAGAAGCTGCTGGCGACTACCTGCTTTAATCCCATCTGCACAAGCGATAACTCGCTTTGCCCAGAGGATGCACTCGCATCCTCTTTACGCAAAATCAGCAATTTTTCCTGGTTCTCACTGTTCACTTTTGCTGCAAAATTATTCCGTTTCGTTTGTGGGAATAACCATGGCAGAAGCATTTTACATCCTGATAGGATTTCTGATTATGGCGGCGATTATCGTCATGGCTGTCCTTTACTTCGAAAACCACTCCTGACGATCATATTGTTCCCCCCGGCATCGCATTCACCAGACCTGAAACCGCCTTCTGCGCCGCCTCTGCGCTTTGTGCACCGGGTACCAGAATCACCTTACGGCACTCCTCTTCACGTTTTTCGAAAATCTCATATCCCCGGGCGGCCTCTTCAAACGGCATATAGTGGGTAACAATTTCTTCTGGTTTCAGTAATCCTTTCTCAATTAACGGTAATAATTCTCCCAGCCATGCGTGAACGTGGGTCTGTCCCATTTTAAACGTCAACCCTTTATCAAAGGCGTCGCCAAACAGGAAACCGTGAATAAATCCAGCGTAGACGCCCGGTACGCTAACAATGCCGCCACGCCTGACCGCCGCAATACACTGGCGCAACGCTTTACCGCTGCTGCCCTCCAGTTTCAGGTTAGTCAGCACCGTTTCCGTGGTGCTGCCTTTCGCTTCAAAACCGACGGCGTCTATTACTGCATCCACGCCCCGGTGACCTGCCGTTTGTTCAATAATTGACTGTGCCGGATCGCTATCTTCATCGAAATTAATCGGGATCGCGCCGTAGCGGTCAGCGGCGAAACGCAAGCGGTAGGGATGATGATCAACAACAAAAATCTGTTCCGCACCGAGCAACCGTGCACAGGCGATTGTCAACAATCCCACTGGACCGGCACCATAGACTGCAACGCTTGAACCTTGTTGGATCTGCGCATTTTTTGCTGCCTGCCATGCCGTTGGCAGAATATCAGAAAGGAAAAGGGCTTTATCATCTGAAAGCAAAGGCGGTACTTTAAACGGCCCCACATTCCCTTTAGGGACGCGGACATATTCCGCCTGCCCACCAGGAACGCCGCCATACAGGTGACTATAACCAAACAATGCCGCGGGAGCTGGTATCTGTTTTTTATTGAGCGCAGCGCCTTTACCCGCATTGGTATTTTCGCAGGCGGCATATTGCTGTAATCGACAGAAAAAACAGTCGCCACAAGCAATGACAAACGGAATTACCACCCGGTCGCCTTTTTGCAAATTTTTTACGTCCTTTCCGGTTTCAACGACTTCCCCCATAAATTCATGACCAAAAATATCGCCATGTTTAACCTGGGGTATTTTGCCTCGATAAAGATGGAGGTCAGAGCCACAGATCGCCGTTGCCGTAATACGCAGAATAATATCATCTGCCTGTTCAATGCCCGGATCGGGAACATTTTCTACCTGAACGTGATGTGGGCCGTGATAAGTCAATGCTTTCATGCAACCTCCAGAGACAGTTCAAAAAAGAGTCAGTCTTTAAGGGTAGCTATCACAGCGGGAAAACGGGCGGTACCGCAGGTTTTGGGAGAATTCCTGGTGTTCAGTGAGAATATATTAATCACAGAAACCGTTCGTAAGGAAAAAGAACCAGACAAATATCAGGGATAAATATTATAATCATGGCGAATGATTTGTTCATGATTAACAGGGAGAAAGGGTTATGTATAAGACAATCATTATGCCAGTTGATGTATTTGAAATGGAATTGAGCGACAAAGCTGTTCGCCACGCTGAATTCCTCGCCCAGGATGACGGAGTTATTCATCTACTTCACGTACTACCCGGGTCAGCCAGCCTGAGCCTGCACCGTTTTGCCGCTGATGTGCGTCGTTTTGAAGAGCATCTGCAACATGAAGCAGAAGAACGTCTGCAAACGATGGTCAGCCACTTCACCATCGATCCTTCCCGCATTAAACAACATGTCCGTTTTGGTAGCGTGCGGGATGAAGTCAATGAGTTGGCAGAAGAACTGGGGGCTGATGTTGTAGTTATTGGTTCTCGCAACCCATCGATTTCGACCCATCTGTTAGGTTCTAACGCCTCGAGCGTGATCCGCCATGCCAATCTGCCGGTGCTGGTTGTGCGTTAATTGCCAGAATAAATATCCCGCCCTGCCCGGAGCCATCCCGGCAGGGCTTTTTAATGCCATAAAAAAGCCGCCAGGTTTGACCCCGGCGGCTAAGCAATTGCAGGTGAATCTTACTTCTTCTTATGCAGTTTTGGTGCGAATCAGGTAGTCAAAAGCACTCAGAGAGGCTTTGGCACCTTCGCCAGTGGCGATGATGATCTGCTTGTACGGAACCGTCGTACAGTCACCCGCTGCGAATACGCCTTTGACGTTGGTTTCGCATTTCGCATCAATGATAATCTCACCCATGCGGTTACGTTCGACTGCGCCTTCCAGCCAGTTGGTGTTCGGCAGCAGACCAATCTGGACGAAAATACCGGCCAGTTCGATGTTGTGAATATCGCCGCTGACACGATCTCGATATTCCAGACCAACGACTTTGCTGCCGTCGCCTTTCACTTCCGTGGTTTGCGCATTCAGAATAATGTCGACGTTTTTCAGGCTGCGCAGTTTGTCCTGCAGCACCTGGTCGGCTTTCATTTCTGGCGCAAATTCCAGCAGAGTTACGTGCTCAACGATACCCGCCAGGTCGATTGCCGCTTCCACGCCGGAGTTACCGCCGCCGATAACCGCTACGCGTTTGCCTTTAAACAGCGGGCCGTCGCAGTGCGGGCAGTAGGTCACGCCTTTGGTGCGATACTGATCTTCGCCCGGAACGTTCATGTTGCGCCATTTTGCACCGGTCGCCACGATAATGCTGCGTGCTTTCAGTACCGCGCCAGAAGCTGTTTCAATCTGGTGTAGACCACCTTCAACCGCTGCCGGGATCAGTTTGCTGGCGCTCTGGCTGTCGATCACATCAACGTCGTATTCATCAACGTGAACTTTCAGTGCGCCTGCCAGCTTCTGCCCTTCAGTCTTCGGTACAGAAATGTAGTTTTCGATATCAACGGTATCGAGGATCTGACCACCAAAACGTTCGCCCATCAGACCGGTACGGATGCCTTTACGTGCGGAGTAAATTGCTGCCGCTGCACCCGCCGGGCCGGAACCGACGATTAATACGTCATAAGCATCACGCTTGTTCAGCTCTTCTGCCGCACGTTTTTCCGCGCCAGTATCAATTTTGGCAACGATTTCAGTCAACGTCATGCGGCCCTGACCAAACTCTTTCCCGTTTACGAACACTGCCGGAACGCCCATCACGTTGCGATCGGTGATTTCGTTCTGGAAGGTGCCGCCGTCAATTGCGAGTTAGTGCTTGATGCGCGGGTTCAGTACGCTCATCAGGTTCAGCGCCTGCACCACGTCGGGCAGTTGTGGCAGAGAGCGAGTAATAGGTTTCAATTCAAAATCACCGTCAATATGGCGAATCTGCTCCAGCAGAGACTGCGCTTCTTTCGACGGATGACCACCGGTCCACAGCAACGCCAGTACCAGCGAGGTGAACTCTGGCCAGCGAGCCTGCAAAACGTGGCCCTGGTTGGAACCTGGGTTGGTGATCAGGAAAGACGGCTTACGCACCGGCAAGCTGTTATCTTCTTTAAAGGTGACTTTGTCTGACAGTTCTGCGATTTCAGCCAACAGTTCCTTGATTTCTGCCGATTTAGCGCTGTCATCCAGCGTGGCAATTAACTCAACAGGCTTGGTCAATTTCTCAAGGTAAGCCTTGAGTTGAGTTTTCATATTTGTGTCGAGCATGTTTATCTCCTGGGCTTTAAACATCATCATGCAAGCGGCCTCTGCGGCTACCTGGATGCAGCTTGCATCATGGTGCGGGGAAGAAAATCGGGTGCCGCAGCACCCGATTAATTACGCGATTGCGGAACTTAGATTTTACCAACCAGGTCCAGAGACGGAGCCAGAGTTGCTTCACCTTCTTTCCATTTAGCCGGGCAAACTTCACCTGGGTGAGAAGCTACGTACTGTGCTGCTTTGATTTTACGCAGCAGGTCAGACGCGTCACGGCCAATGCCTTCAGCGGTAACTTCGATTGCCTGGATGATACCCTGCGGGTCAACAACGAAGGTCGCACGGTCAGCCAGACCTTCATCTTCACGCATGTTGTCGAAGTTACGGGTCAGGGCGCCAGTCGGGTCGCCGATCATCGCATATTTGATTTTAGCGATGGTTTCAGAGCTGCTGTGCCATGCTTTGTGGGTGAAGTGAGTATCGGTAGATACTGCGTATACGTCTACGCCCAGTTTCTGCAGTTCTTCGTAGTGGTCAGCAACGTCACCCAGTTCGGTCAGGGCATACGAAAGTAAAGTCAGCCGGGTAGAAGAAGACGCTCCAGCGGCCTTCGGTATCTTTTCGGTGATTTCGATGAATTCGCCGTTTTGAATCTGGTTTTAAAAGGTTTAATTTTGGTGTTAATCAAGGACATCTATACTTCCTCCGTGTTTTCGATGAGGATGTAAGGTAACCAATTTTTGCCGATTCGGCTAATGCGTTTCCATTATCAAATCGATAAGTTTTACCTTACAACCTTCGTAAGACAACTTTGTGAACTTTGCACCGCCAGCGGCGATAAAGTAAAATGGCCCCTTCCAGGTGACCGTGTAATCTGAACTACCCTTTGGTATCTTCAGCGCCTGCCTGCAGGCTGAGGTGTTGCCCTTACAAATGCAACAACGACATGGATTACAACACCCTCATAAACAAAGGGCAATCACCTGATCTAAGCTCTTACCTATGACAGTGATAGGTTATGCCTTTTACTCGACTTTTGCACTGACTGAAAAGGACAAATTAATGTTAAAAAAGATACTTTTACTGGCTCTGCTTCCTGCAATCGCCTTCGCAGAGGAACTTCCTTCCCCAGTAAAAGCGATTGAAAAACAGGGCATTACAATCATCAAAACGTTCGATGCCCCCGGAGGAATGAAAGGTTATCTCGGAAAGTATCAGGATATGGGCGTCACCATCTACCTGACTCCCGATGGTAAGCACGCTATCTCTGGTTACATGTACAACGAGAAAGGTGAAAACCTGAGTAACACACTTATCGAAAAAGAAATTTACGCACCAGCCGGACGCGAAATGTGGCAACGGATGGAACAATCCCACTGGCTCCTCGACGGTAAAAAAGATGCGCCGGTCATTGTCTACGTGTTCGCCGATCCGTTCTGCCCATATTGTAAACAGTTCTGGCAGCAGGCGCGCCCGTGGGTAGATTCTGGCAAAGTGCAATTAAGAACATTGTTGGTTGGGGTTATCAAGCCAGAAAGCCCGGCGACAGCAGCGGCAATTCTTGCCTCCAAAGATCCCGCAAAAACCTGGCAAGAATATGAATCCTCTGGTGGCAAGCTTAAGCTAAACGTGCCTGCAAACGTAAGTACAGAACAAATGAAAGTGTTAAGCGCCAACGAGAAACTCATGGACGATCTGGGGGCAAATGTCACACCAGCGATCTATTACATGAGTAAGGAAAATACGCTGCAACAGGCCGTGGGGTTGCCCGATCAGAAAACGCTTAATATCATTATGGGGAATAAATAAAAGATAATTCATGGATGGTTGAAATACATCCCTGCTTTTCAACCATCCTAAAAAAGCATGAATTGCTCGCTCTGCCCTAAGTGGCTATGCTATTTTAGAAAAACTTAATCCTGAGTTAAGCAAAAAAATATAATCAATAAAAATATATACGCAAAAAACATTGATTAAGTGAATATACCATGGAAGAAAAATATAACCGGAGTAGTGTATGGCCAATCTCTACGACTTGAAAAAGTTCGACTTAAACCTTCTTGTCATATTTGAGTGTATTTACCAGCATTTAAGCATTAGCAAAGCTGCTGAATCACTATATATCACCCCATCAGCCGTGAGCCAGTCGTTACAACGCTTACGTGCGCAATTTAATGACCCTTTATTCATTCGCTCAGGAAAAGGTATCGCGCCGACGACAACAGGGTTGAATCTGCATCACCATCTTGAGAAAAACCTCAAAGGCCTTGAACAAACAATTAATATAGTCAATAAGTCCGAACTAAAGAAAAACTTTATTATTTACGGCCCTCAGCTCATTTCTTGCTCTAATAATAGTATGCTGATCCGCTGCCTACGGCAAGATGCCTCTGTCGAGATTGAGTGCCATGATATCCTCATGTCAGCAGAGAATGCTGAAGAACTGTTGGTTCACCGCAAAGCCGATCTGGTGATCACCCAAATGCCAGTGATCAGCCGTTCCGTCATTTGCATGCCATTGCATACGATTCGCAATACTCTAATTTGTAGTAATAGGCATCCACGAATTACTGACAATAGCACTTATGAACAAATTATGGCAGAAGAGTTCACCCAATTAATATCTAAATCAGCAGGGGTTGATGATATTCAAATGGAAATAGACGAGAGATTTATGAATCGCAAAATCTCATTTCGTGGTTCCTCTTTGCTGACAATCATTAATAGCATTGCAGTTACAGATTTACTGGGAATAGTCCCCTATGAACTTTATAATTCCTACCGTGACTTTCTTAATTTAAAAGAGATAAAACTAGAACATCCGTTACCTTCAATAAAGCTTTACATTTCCTATAATAAATCTTCTTTAAATAATTTGGTGTTCTCCCGATTTATTGACCGTCTAAATGAGAGTTTTTGATATATAACTACAGACAGCTACTATAACTTTCATCTATTTATTCACAGCGCGAATGAAAAATAAAACACTCTGCTTTACAGTGTTTACTTTATAATTAACAGACTTATCTCACTGATCACCCTGTAACGTTCAGAGAGCGTCTTCAGATGTCTATTTATAAAATTCCTCTTCCGCTCAATATTCTGGAAGCTGCACGAGAGCGTATTACCTGGACACTCAACACCCTACCCCGCGTTTGTGTCTCATTTTCTGGCGGCAAAGACTCTGGTTTAATGCTGCATCTGACAGCCGAACTTGCCCGACAAATGGGCAAAAAAATCTGCGTTTTGTTTATCGACTGGGAGGCGCAATTCTCTTGCACCATTAACTATGTTCAGTCCCTGCGCGAGTTGTACACCGATGTCATCGAAGAGTTTTACTGGGTTGCGCTCCCGCTTACGACGCAAAATTCCCTTTCACAATACCAACCCGAATGGCAGTGCTGGGAACCTGATGTCGAATGGGTACGTCAACCTCCCCAAGATGCGATAACCGACCCTGACTTTTTCTCCTTTTACCAGCCAGGCATGACCTTCGAACAATTTGTACGTGAGTTTGCCGAATGGTTTTCACAAAAACGTCCGGCGGCGATGATGATCGGCATCCGTGCGGATGAGTCCTACAACCGTTTTGTCGCCATCGCCAGTTTAAATAAACAACGTTTTGCCGACGATAAACCCTGGACTACGGCCGCACCAGGCGGTCATAGCTGGTACATTTACCCCATTTACGACTGGAAAGTGGCTGATATCTGGACCTGGTATGCAAATCATCAAAGTCTCTGCAACCCACTGTATAACCTAATGTATCAGGCAGGCGTTCCTCTGCGTCATATGCGAATTTGCGAACCTTTTGGCCCGGAGCAACGACAAGGATTATGGCTCTATCACGTTATCGAACCGGATCGCTGGGCTGCTATGTGCGCACGAGTCAGCGGGGTAAAAAGTGGCGGCATTTACGCCGGACATGACAATCATTTCTATGGGCATCGGAAAATCCTCAAGCCAGAACATTTAGACTGGCAAGAATATGCATTATTGCTGCTCAATAGCATGCCGGAAAAAACAGCTGAGCATTACCGCAATAAAATCGCCATTTATTTGCACTGGTATCAGAAAAAAGGCATCGAGGTTCCACAAACCCAGCAAGGGGACATTGGCGCGAAAGATATCCCCTCCTGGCGGCGGATATGCAAAGTTTTACTCAATAACGATTACTGGTGTCGAGCATTATCATTTAGTCCTACGAAAGCGAAGAACTATCAGCGTTATAACGAACGGATAAAAGGAAAACGTCAGGAATGGGGGATACTATGCAACAACGATTAACGCAGGATTTAACGCAATTTCTCGCCAGCTTGCCGGAAGATGATCGCATCAAAGCGATTAATGAAATCCGCATGGCGATCCATCAGGTTAGCCCCTTTCGTGAAGAGCCAGTGGATTGCGTTCTGTGGGTTAAAAACAGCCAACTTATGCCTAATGATTACAACCCAAACAACGTGGCACCACCCGAAAAAAAACTGCTGCAAAAATCCATTGAAATAGATGGTTTTACCCAACCCATTGTGGTCACACATACGGATAAAAATGCCATGGAAATCGTGGATGGTTTTCACCGCCATGAAATTGGTAAAGGCTCATCATCATTAAAATTACGCTTAAAAGGTTATTTGCCGGTGACCTGTCTGGAAGGTACGCGTAATCAACGCATCGCCGCGACTATTCGTCATAATCGCGCTCGTGGACGCCATCAAATCACCGCCATGTCGGAAATCGTCCGTGAACTTAGCCAGTTGGGATGGGACGATAATAAAATTGGCAAAGAGCTGGGAATGGACAGCGACGAAGTGCTGCGCCTGAAGCAAATTAACGGCCTGCAAGAGTTGTTTGCCGACCGTCAATATTCCCGCGCCTGGACGGTTAAATAGCTAAAGCTGGCGCAGGCGTTCAGCTGCTGCCAGCAACGTCGATTCCTTCTTGGCAAAACAGAGACGAATCAGTTTATGTGGGAAGGGATCGGCGCAAAACACCGACAGCGGAATCGCCGCTACGCCGTGCTCCTGCGTCAGCCACTGGCAAAACTCAACATCATCCAGGGTAGAAACCGCGCTGTAATCCACCAGCAAAAAGTATGTACCTTCACACGGTAAAATCTCCAGCCGGCTTTCATTTAAAGCATTCACCAGAATATCGCGCTTCTGGCGATAAAAGTCCGGTAACGCAAGATAATGCTCAGGTTCTGCACGTAGCATATCAGCAAGCGCCAGCTGTGCCGGGGTATTCACCGAAAAGGTCAGATACTGATGTACCTTGCGAATTTCGGCGCTGATGGGCGCTGGCGCAACACAATAACCCACTTTCCAGCCGGTCATATGATAGGTCTTGCCAAATGAAGAAACCGCCACTGCCCGCTCACGCAGCTGCGGATGCGCCAGCACACTGGCATGGCCCTGTTGTGAAAAGTTGATGTGCTCGTAGACTTCATCGCTAATGACAAAAATCTCGTGCCCGGCGATCGCCTGCCACAAAGCGGCGAAATCAGCCTGCTGCCAGATAGTTGCACTGGGGTTATGCGGAGTGTTGAGGATCACCAGTCTGGTGCGCTCGCTTAATAATGCGGCAAATTCCTGCCAGTCAACGCGAAAATGCGGTGGTTGCAGTGCCATACGCTTCACTATTCCCAAAGCGCGATGGCGGGAGTAACTGTATCATAGCTGGGATCAAAACAAATCACTTCATCGCCATTGCGCACCAGTGCGGTAATCGCCGCGTATAACGCTTCCGTCGCCCCTGCCGTTACGGTGATATCGCTATCGGCATCTGGTTGATAGCCATACAAACGTTCCGTTTTCTGAGCAATCGCCTCGCGCAAGGCCTGCACGCCGGTCATGGGCGCGTATTGGTTTGCCCCCTGGGCAACGTGGTACGCCAGCCGCTCCTGTAAATAGCGCGGACCATCAAAATCAGGAAAGCCTTGCGACAGGTTAATCGCCTGGTGTTGCTGCGCCAGCGCGCTCATCTGGGTGAAAATAGTGGTGCCAAGTTGTGGAAGTTTGCTTTGTGGAATCAGAGGGTTATTTGTCATTTTTATTGTACCTGACGAAGTTGCGTGTTGAAGGCACTATAACACGATGCTAGCATTTGGCAATCAAGACGTTTAGATGTCTAAATAAAACAATAAGGACAACACAACATGCCTCACAATCCTATCCGCGTGGTCGTCGGCCCGGCTAACTACTTTTCACATCCAGGAAGTTTCAATCACCTGAACGATTTTTTCACTGATGAACAACTTTCTCGCGCGGTGTGGATCTACGGCAAACGCGCCATTGCTGCGGCGCAAACCAAACTTCCGCCAGCGTTTGGACTTCCAGGGGCAAAGCATATTTTGTTTCGTGGTCATTGCAGCGAAAGCGATGTACAGCAACTGGCGGCTGAGTCCGGTGACGATCGCAGCGTGGTGATTGGCGTCGGCGGCGGCGCACTGCTCGACACCGCGAAAGCCCTCGCCCGCCGTCTCGGTCTGCCATTTGTTGCCGCTCCGACGATCGCCGCCACCTGCGCAGCCTGGACACCGCTCTCCGTCTGGTATAACGATGCCGGACAGGCGCTGCATTATGAGATTTTCGACGACGCCAATTTTATGGTGCTGGTGGAACCGGAGATTATCCTCAATGCACCGCAACAATATCTGCTGGCGGGGATCGGTGACACGCTGGCGAAATGGTATGAAGCGGTGGTGCTGGCTCCGCAACCAGAAACGTTGCCGCTAACCGTGCGGCTGGGGATCAATAATGCGCAGGCCATTCGCGACGTCTTGTTAAACAGTAGCGAACAGGCACTTGCCGATCAGCAAAATCAGCAGTTAACGCAATCATTTTGCGATGTGGTGGATGCGATTATCGCCGGGGGTGGAATGGTCGGTGGTCTGGGCGATCGTTTTACGCGTGTGGCTGCGGCCCATGCCGTGCATAACGGTCTGACTGTCCTGCCGCAAACCGAGAAATTTCTCCACGGCACCAAAGTCGCTTACGGAATTCTGGTGCAAAGCGCCTTGCTGGGTCAGGATGATGTGCTGGCGCAATTAACCGGGGCGTATCAGCGTTTTCATCTGCCGACTACGCTGGCGGAGCTGGAAGTGGATATCAATAATCAGGCGGAGATCGACAAAGTGATTGCCCACACCTTGCGCCCGGTGGAGTCCATTCATTACCTGCCAGTCACGCTGACACCAGATACGTTGCGTGCAGCGTTCGAAAAAGTGGAATCGTTTAAAGCCTGACGTGCAAATTTAGCAGCAGCGCGCGCCGCCTTTTCCACCGTAGCGCGCGTCCTGCCGCTCACGGAAAAACTCCTCGTAGGTCATCGGCGTTTGATCGGGATGGTTAACCCGCATATGTTCGACATAGTTGTCGTAATCAGGCATACCAATCATCAGCTTCGCCGCCTGACCTAAATATTTTCCGGCTTTTGCCAGTGAATCAAACATCTTGGCCTCCGCTAACCATGTTGCTGAAAGAGTGCCGGATGCGGCGTGAACGCTTTATCCGGCCTACAAATGCTATCAACGCACTCGGTCAGTCCCCTCGCCCCATCGGGGAGAGGGTTAGGGTGAGGGGGAACCCTCGGCACTATGCCAACATTCGCCAACATCCCCCCTCACTCTGACTTTAGTGCGCACCTTTCGCCTGCGCTACGATCTCCTCAACATTTTCCGGCATTGGCTCATACGGCGTTTCTTTCGCCGTTGGCTTCGGCTCTTTCAATGCCGCAAGTGCCGTCTTAATCGAGAACAGTGCCAGAACCACCACGACCACCATAAAGAAGATGGTTAACCCGGCATCCAGACGGTTGTTGAACACCAGTTGCGCCAGCTGTGACTCAGTATACTGCGACGGAATATTGCCGCTGTCGATCATTGCCTGGAACTTGTTAGCAATGGCCAGGAAGCCGACTTTCGCATCCGGGCTAAACGCTTTCTGCCAGCCTGCGGTCAGGGTACAAATCAGTAGCCAGGCCGTTGGTACCAGCGCCACCCAGGCGTAACGTTGACGTTTCATCTTGAACAACACCACGGCACAGAGCATCAGCGCCATCCCTGCCAGCATCTGGTTGGCAATACCAAACAGCGGCCACAGAGTGTTAATACCGCCCAGCGGATCGACCACGCCCTGATGGAGGAAGTAGCCCCACGCCAGTACGCACAGCGCCGTTGCCAGCAGGTTAGCAGGCAGTGAATCGGTCCGCTTCAGGCCAGGAGACACCACGCCCAGCAGATCCTGCAACATAAAGCGCGCAGCACGCGTACCCGCATCTACCGCCGTCAGAATAAACAGAGCTTCAAACAGAATGGCGAAGTGATACCAGAACGCCACATCCATCATACCACCCAGCGCACCGTGCAGGATGTAAGCCATCCCCACCGCCAACGTCGGCGCACCCGCAGGAAATGATCGACTGTTCACCCACTTCGCTGGCAATCTGGTTGAGCGTATCTGGTGTAATGCTAAAGCCCCAGCTACTCACCACCTGCGCGGCAGAAGCGACCACATCCGCCGTCCCTGCCGGAGCCAGCACCGCCATTGGGCTGTTCATGGCAAAGTAAACGCCCGGATCGATGATACAGGCGGAAACCAGCGCCATAATCGCCACGAAGGATTCCATCAACATTCCACCGTAGCCGATAAAACAAGCCTGCCCTTCGTTCGCCAGCATCTTCGGCGTGGTGCCGGAAGAGATCAGCGCATGGAAGCCAGACACCGCGCCACAGGCGATGGTGATAAACAGGAACGGGAACAGGTTACCGGTCCATACCGGGCCAGTGCCATCGACAAATTTGGTCAGCGCAGGCATGGTCAGCGTCGGGCGCATAATCAAAATGCCTACCGCCAGACCGACGATCGTCCCGATTTTCAGGAAGGTAGAGAGGTAGTCACGCGGGGCCAGCAGCAACCACACCGGCAGCACCGCCGCCACAAAACCGTAACCCACCAGCATCCAGGTCAGCTGCACGCCGGTAAAGTCAAAGTACGGTGCCCAGGTCGGACTTTCTGCCACCCAGCCGCCAGAGATAATGGCGAAAATCAGGAATACCAGACCGATGACCGACACTTCACCAATACGCCCCGGACGCAGATAGCGCAGGTAGATCCCCATAAACAGCGCCAGCGGAATGGTGAACGCAACGGTATACGTTCCCCACGGGCTATGAGTCAGGGCTTTCACCACGATCATCGCCAGTACTGCAAGGATAATGACCATGATCATAAAGCAGGCCACCAGCGCAATCACCCCGGCAGTTGGCCCCATCTCTTCTTTGACCAGCTCACCCAGCGATCGACCGTCACGGCGCGTAGAAACAAACAGCACCATGAAATCCTGCACCGCACCAGCGAGAACCACCCCGGCGAGCAGCCAGATCATCCCTGGCAGGTAACCCATTTGCGCCGCCAGTACCGGCCCAACCAACGGACCTGCTCCGGCAATGGCCGCAAAATGGTGACCGAACAGCACTTTCTTGTCCGTCGGCACATAGTCCAGCCCGTCGTTATGGCGCACCGCTGGCGTCATACGCGTCGGGTCAACCGCCAGCACATTTTTGGCGATATACAGCCCATAAAAACGGTAAGCGATCAGATAGATACAGACCGACGCCACCACAATCCACAGCGCGTTGATCTGTTCCCCACGATTTAAAGCAATGTATCCCAGAGCAAATGCTCCCATTACAGAGAGCACTGTCCAGACGAGGTATTTCCCTGATTTGTTCATAGTTGTTATCCGTGTGCGTGTCCATAGAGATGTTACATTTTGTTTCTATAACATCTTTGTACGATTTAACAACACGGTAACCATGTAAATCGGAGTTGAAACCAATATTTAACTTAACAATGTTAACTCGATCACTCCGTTAACCGAGTTTTCCTGCAATCTCATTTAATTCTGTCGGGCTCATCCCAAAACTGCCGTACCCAGCCGACAAGTGCAGCAACGCCGCCCCTGTTCATCGAAAACGACGATTTCCCAGCTCTGATTTTGCCGCCCAAGATGCAGCGGCTGGCAGACGCCGCGTACCTTGCCTTCAGACACCGGGCGATGATGGGTGGCGTTAAGTTCCGTACCCACCACACACTGCCCGTCACGGGTCATCATAAATCCGGCCATCGATCCCAGCGTTTCAGCCAGCGCCGCTGACGCGCCGCCATGCAGCAGGCCAAACGGCTGATGAGTACGGGTATCAACCGGCATTTCGGCTTCCAGCACATCATCTCCCAGACGGGTATACACAATTCCCAGATGCGCCACCATTGTGTTATCGCTGGTGGCGTTCAGTTCGTCGAGCGTTAAATGGCGTTTCCAGATCATGCTTATGCCCCCAGCGTTGAGCCGCCATCGACCACAATATCCTGTAGGGTGATATGGCTGGCGAGGTCAGAGGCGAGGAACAAAATCGTGTTGGCGATCTCTTGTGGACGGGCGATTTTCCCCAGCGGAATGCCGAGTTTAAACTGCTCGCCAAAGCCGCGAATACGCTGTTCTTCGGCGTCATCGCTCACCCACAGCGTGCGTTGCATATCGGTGTCGGTGGAGCCAGGCGAAACCACATTACAGCGCACGCCGCTAACCGCCAGTTCCAGCCCGACGCTCAACGCCAGGCTTTTCAGCGCCGCTTTCGATGCGCCATAAGCACTCATACCAATACGCGGCGTGTGTGCGGCGTCGGACGCCACAGTGACAATCGCCCCGCCCCGCTGACGGCGAAACTGGTTCATGGTTTGCTGAAACAGGTTAAACGCACCGCCGACGTTAACCGCAAAAGTCTGCTGCCAGTCCTCTTTGCTCAGTTGGTCTGTCGCGCCCATGCGTAAAATTCCCGCCGCATTGACCAGCGCGTCCAGTCGCTCCGTTTCAGCTAACAGTCGCTGACACACTTGCGCCACCTGCGCAGCGTCGGCAACATCCATCACTTCGGTCGCAAAGGGATATTGCTCCTGAGTGAACGCTTGATCAAAACCTGTAACTTTCGCTCCCGCCTCAACAAACGCCAGCGCCGTGGCGTAGCCGATACCTTTACCTGCGCCGGTTACCCAGACATTTTTACCGCTGAAATCCATTATTTCACCTCGCGGGAGAGTAGCTTCCACCAGGCGTCGATGGTCGGGTTTTTCGCCAGCATGACAAAATCGATATCACCATGCACTTTGCGCCAGCGCGCCGCCAGCGCCATCATGCGCACCGAATCCAGACCGTAGTCGATCAGGTTGTCGTCATCGAACGGTTCATCGGACTCGTCCAGCAACGGCAGGATAACCTCACGCAGCGCCGCTTTGCTGGCGGGGACAGGTGCTGGCAGTAATTCTTCAGTCATCACCACCCGGCCAGACCGCCCGGCCACATATTTCAGCGACATCAAATGCTCGTCACGGCTGAAATCGGCCAGCGCATCCGCCACCATAAACGGTTTAATATCGCGCATAAATGCGTCGGTTGCGGTGGTCATACAGCCAATGTGGGCATATACCCCGGTAATAATCAGCTGGTTACGTCCACTCTCTTTGAGCATTTGCTCCAGCGGAGAACGATGACGCGCTGAGCGCCACTTCACCAGCACCGTGTCGTCGGCATCTGGCGTCAGGCGATCCACCACCTTTTGCTGTTCCGGCGAACGGGTCAGGCCCGGCCCCCACATATCATTCAACAGCGCCCGATCTTCATCGCTCTGCTCTTTCGGCTGGGCGGTGTAATAAACCGGGATATTGTGCTGTTTGCAGTAGTCGCGCAGCGCAGCAATATTCGCGATCACCTGCTCCATCATCGGGCAGTTCTCGCCCCAGAAGCTGACAAAATAGTCCTGCATATCATGGATTAACAACGCGGCACGTTGCGGTTCAAAGGCCCAGTCAACTTTATTCTGCGGAATATCGTGAGACTCCGGCAGTGCGTAAGCCTGTAATTTTGGAATAGCCATCGTGTTCTCTCCTTCAGGCTGATGCGCGTGACGCCAGCCACTGACGTAATTGTTTTTTATCGACTTTCCCGACCGCCGTCAGCGGAAGTGAATCCACACACTCCACGCGATCCGGTAATTTAAATTCGGCAATACCCTGTTCACGCAGGAAACGACGCACCTGCACCGCGCGCAGCGGCTCTTTTACCACCAGATAAGCACAGCTTTTTTCGCCCATCAGCTCATCTTCCATGCTCACCAGTGCGGCATAGATCACCGCCGGATGGCGCAGCAGCAGGTTTTCGATCTCTTCGGCAGCGATCTTCTCGCCGCCACGGTTGATCTGATCTTTCTCGCGCCCCTGCACGGTGATGTAACCCTCTGGATCAATAGAGATCAGATCGCCGGAACAGTAAAAACCGTTGGCATCAAAGGCACTGGCATTGTGCTGCGGACTTTTGTAATAACCGCGGAAGGTGTACGGCCCGCGCGTCATCAGGCGTCCAACTTCCCCTTGCGGCAGTGGATTTCCTTCAGCATCAGCAACCCATACTTCATCGTCCGGACACATTGGGTAACCCTGGGTATGGATAATTTTCTCCGCGCTATCATCAAGACGGGTGTAGTTCACCAGCCCTTCCGCCATGCCAAACACCTGCTGCAACTGGCAGCCAATCTCAGCGGGAATACGCGCCGCAAGGGTGGCAGAAAGACGTGCGCCGCCGACCTGTAACAGTTTCAGCGAGGCAAGCTGCGCCCGGCTTTCACCTTCGGTCAGCGCCTGCAACCACAGGCTGACTGCCGGTGGCACCAGCGCGGTGACGTTCACCTGATGTTTTTCAATCAATGGGAAGCAAAGCGTGGCGCTGGGATCGGCCGCCAGAACAACCGTTCCTCCGGCAAGAAAGACGCCCAGCGATCCCGGCGAACTCATGGCGTAGTTATGAGCCGCCAGGGATCATACCTGGTAACGTCTCTGTTGGTAGCGAACCCGACCGTCTCGACGCTACGACGCACGCTGTAGTAGTAGTCGTTATGAGTGCGCGGGATCAGTTTCGGTGTGCCGGTGGTGCCGCCGGAAAGCTGGAAATAGGCCACTTCATCAGCAGGTGATGGCGTGGCAGTAAAATCCTCAGCCGGATGGTTAATCGCATCCTGCAAGTTATGCTCACCGCTGTCGTTGTGCAGTTGCACCACGCGAATGGAGGAATGTTCTGTGACGAAAGTATTGAGGAAATCATCCCCGCTAAACAGCGCATGTTGGCGATCGGCAATCAGCAATGCGGGTTCAATCTGGCTGGCATAGGCGTTCAGTTCACTACGCTGATGGCTGAACAGCGCCAGCACCGGCGCAACGCCCAGTTTCAGCAGCGCGAAAAAGGTAATATACAATTCAGCGACGTTACCCAGTTGTACCAGCGCGGTTTCACCAGGTTTAATGCCCTGACGGCGTAAACTACACGCGAGGTTATCCGCCGCCTGATTCAGCTCCCGGTAACTCAACTGTCGCTCGCCGTCGATAACCGCGATGCTGTCACTCGCAGCGTGGCGAGTCAGAATGTCGGTCAGCGGCAAATCCTGCCAGTAGCCTTTTTCCCGATAGCGACGGGCAAACTCTTCCGGCCAGCGGGTGAATGGAATGCTCATCCTCGCTCCTTAATGCAATCCAAAAACGTTCAACATGGTAGAAAGTTTGACGCCTGTTTCGCGCCACTCACCCAACGGTGACGACGCAGGCACAATCCCCGCTCCGGCAAACAGACGCACCTGATTTTCCCGCAGCTTCGCGCAGCGGAGTAAGTTCACCCGCCCATTCCTTACGTTACCTTCGCTGTCACACCAACACAATGCCGCCGACAGTTCGCGGTCAGATGAAACCGGTTCACGCTTAATAGCTTGGGTCGCGTACTGATGCGGAAACCACGCGCTCAGCCGCGGGGGTTGGATGCAACAACCGATTGAATAGCCAAGTCCGAAAGTGCGTTTTCTTGCGAATTCGCTTTACCTTCAAAGGGAGTTGCGAGATGCCACAGCGTCGGCGTGGTAATCAATTGTGGAGAGGAGGGAACGTGTAACTCACTACTGCGTTCGCGCAGTACCTCTTTCATCGCCTGAGTCACCAGTTCATGTTCATGGCGATCTTTTTCTGACGCCAGCAGACGATTACCCGCTTCGCGATCGAGCACTTCATCCGGCTGGCGACGCGCGGAACCGGCTAACGGAATGGAGCTAAAACGCTCGCCGTCTTTACGTAGCAGCAGCAGTTCTGGCTTTAACAAGGACGCCCACCATCAGCCAGCGGGACATGGAAGTTGTAACTAACCGGGTTTTGCGCAATCAACCGTTCCAGCAATACGCCACTATCAATGGCGGCGTCAGTGGTGATATCAATCAATCGTGACAACACCACTTTGTCGACCTGCGGCGTGGCGGTAAGTGCGGCGGCGCGGGCAACCATCTGTTCAAACGTGGTTTGTTCAGGAATTGCCTGGCGTTCCACCACGTTCAGCGACTGGCTGCGGGTAAAACGGCGGGCTGAGGTCTGTTTTTCCTGGCGGGAGAACGACTGCCAGGATTCGGGAATATACAGCGACGAAGGCTGACGTGGATCGAAGGGAATCGCCCCGACCATCACCGGATTTTTGATGCCCTGCGCTTTGGCATCGGCAAACAGCGCGGCGAGTTTTTGCTGGAAGGGACTGTCGGGCGAATCCCCGTTCACAGCCGGTTCATCGAAGCGGGCGAAACATCCTGACGTCGTAAAACTGCGGTACGGCGACATAAAGAAAAAGCGATTGGGCGCAAGTGTTGCCATGGTCTGCTGTACTTCCTCAGCCAGTGACGTATCCATATCATCCTCCACAAAATGATAAAGGCTTTAATAATGATTATCATTTATATTTTCGGTCGCTAACCTAAAAGCAAACGCGCACTATGTCAACTCTTGAGGTAACGCAATCTGCAACTCGGGGTTGCATCTGGTTGTGGTTACAATGAAAATGAGAAGCATTATTGATGGATTCGCATAAGCGCAATGTGATGTCCTGCGCCGTTCTGCCCCCTCTCCCTTCCAGGGTGAGGGCTGGGGTGAGGGTTAATGTTCGCACCAGTGCTGGCTGTTCCCCTCACCCTCTCCCCAAAGGGGCGAGGGGACGGATTGTGCGCTTTGTCGAATTTGTCATTACGCCCATAACCTTATTAATAACAGGAAGCTGATTTGTGAGACTCGCCCCGCTCTACCGCAACGCCCTTCTATTAACAGGACTTTTGCTTTCAGGAATAGCCGCAGTTCAGGCCGCTGACTGGCCGCGTCAGATTACTGACAGCCGTGGCACACATACACTGGAAAGCCAGCCGCAGCGTATTGTTTCCACCAGCGTCACCCTGACCGGCTCACTGCTGGCGATTGATGCTCCGGTGATCGCCAGCGGCGCGACCACGCCGAATAACCGCGTCGCGGATGACCAGGGCTTTTTACGCCAGTGGAGCAAGGTGGCGAAAGAACGCAAACTGCAACGGCTCTATATCGGCGAACCGAGCACCGAAGCCGTTGCCGCGCAAATGCCGGATCTGATTTTAATTAGCGCAACCGGCGGGGATTCGGCGCTGGCACTGTATGATCAGCTTTCCACCATCGCCCCGACATTAATCATCAATTACGACGACAAAAGCTGGCAGTCGCTGTTAACGCAGCTTGGCGAAATTACCGGGCATGAGAAACAAGCGGCAGAGCGGATTGCACAGTTTGATAAGCAACTGGCAGCGGCGAAAGAGCAAATCAAATTACCGCCGCAGCCGGTCACTGCCATTGTCTATACCGCCGCTGCACACAGTGCCAATCTCTGGACGCCGGAATCAGCACAAGGGCAGATGCTGGAACAACTCGGCTTTACGCTGGCGAAGTTGCCCGCAGGGTTAAACGCCAGCCAAAGCGGAGCAAATACTCATGACATCATTCAGCTTGGTGGGGAAAATCTGGCTGCCGGGTTAAATGGCGAGTCACTATTCCTGTTCGCCGGTGATCAGAAAGATGCCGATGCGATTTATGCCAATCCACTGCTCGCGCACCTTCCCGCAGTACAAAACAAGCAGGTTTATGCGCTGGGAACCGAGACGTTCCGTCTGGATTACTACAGCGCCACGCAAGTGCTGGAACGACTTAAGGCGCTGTTTTAAGCATTAACTGTCAGACGCTGTCACCTGCGGCGGCGTCTGGCGAAAACGTCGCAACTCCACCAGCACCAGCAATAACAACACGCCGATAATCAACAAACCAAAACCGCTTGCGCTTGCGGAAGCAACCGGTGTCATCATCGCGCCCAAACCACCCAGCAGCGCCGCGCCTATGGCATCGCCCGTCACGTTCTGCGCCGTCCACAAACCGTTAATCCGCCCTAACATCGCTTCCGGGGTTTGCGTTTGCAGCATTGTATATTGCAGCAACGAACTAACCGCGCTCAGCCAGCCGAACAGCGCCAGACAAACCACGCCTAAAATCCACATCGGCATCAGGCCAAACAGACCAATGGCGAGGAACGATCCCAGCGTGGAGAGCAGCATCAGCAATAACGGTGCGCGCACTGTAACACAGCTTCCCGCTGGTTAACCTTTTTAATAGCCGCGCCGAGCGGGATCGCCGCGTAGAGAAAACCAATCTGTGCCGCTGACATCTGCCAGTTGTCAGCCAGCGCCGGATACAGTACCCGCACCGCGCTCGCCATCGTCAATAAACCACCCAGCAGCGCAATCCCGCCCACCAGCGGGCTGGCAAGCAGAAAACGAAATCCTGCCAGTAATGATTTCAACGGATGCTCACGCGGCTGCGGTGGCGGTGGCAACGCCGGAAGGCTTAACAACGGTAGCAAGGTAATAAACGTGCCCGCCGCCGCCAGCCCGTAGTTCCAGGCTACGCCACCGGTCGCTAGCAATAAACCGCCAATCATGGGCGAAATCACCGACCCCAGACGCACGGTCAACATGGTGATCGCCCCGGCCTGCATTAAGTTTTCACGCCCTACCAGTGCTGGTGTCGCCGCCAATAGCGCCGTAACGCCAAGCGATGCGAAAAAACCATCCCATAAACCAAGTAAATAGATTGCCAGCAATGACGGCTCCGGCAGCAGTGCATTAAGGCACAGTCCAATGAAGCCAATGCCACAGGTGCCGCGCGCCAGCAAAATCACTTTTTTGCGCTCATAGCGATCCGCCAGCACACCGCCAACCATCAGGCCAACAAACATCGCGCCGCCGGTCAGCGTCACCGAAAGCCCCACCTGCCAGGTAGAATGCGTCATCATCTGGATCTGCACCGGCACCGCGACGCCGAGCAAACCCAGAGACACAATTGAGATAAAACGAGCGAGGAATACTGCGCGAAACGCCGGGTGCGTTTTCAACAGGCTGAGGTTAAGCAGCCAGGATTGTTTATTCATTACAATGCCTTGCCATCAAATATTTTAAATACCTATTCTTAGGCTGCACATGCTAACATATCCAAATAAGATCGATAACGATAATTAATTTCATTATCATGGAAGTTCGTATGTCTGGTTCTGTTGCCGTGACACGCGCCATTGCCGTGCCCGGATTGCTGTTATTACTGATTATCGCGACGGCATTAAGCCTGCTCATTGGGGCAAAATCACTCCCCGCTTCCGTAGTGCTGGAGGCCCTCTCCGGCACCTGCCAGAGCGCCGACTGCACCATCGTGCTCGACGCGCGACTGCCGCGCACCCTTGCCGGTTTACTTGCAGGCGGCGCGCTTGGCCTTGCCGGGGCGTTGATGCAAACCCTCACCCGAAATCCACTTGCCGACCCCGGCTTGCTTGGCGTGAATGCCGGAGCCAGCTTTGCCATTGTGCTGGGTGCGGCGCTGTTTGGTTACTCATCCGCGCAGGAACAACTGGCGATGGCCTTCGCCGGGGCGCTGGTGGCCTCATTGATTGTTGCCTTTACCGGCAGTCAGGGCGGCGGGCAGTTAAGTCCGGTGCGTTTAACCCTGGCGGGCGTGGCGCTGGCGGCGGTGCTGGAAGGACTGACCAGCGGCATCGCCTGCTAATCTGACGTCTACGATCAACTGCGTTTCTGGCAAGCCGGTTCGCTGGATATTCGCAATCTACATACCTTAAAAGTGGTGCTGATCCCGGTGCTGATCGCCGGAGCAACTGCGCTATTACTGAGTCGCGCGCTGAACAGTTTGAGCCTCGGCAGTGACACCGCGACGGCGCTGGGCAGTCGCGTGGCGCGCACACAGTTAATTGGTCTGCTGGCGATTACCGTGCTTTGTGGTAGTGCGACAGCGGTAGTTGCGATTGCCTTTATTGGCCTGATGATGCCGCATATGGCGCGTTGGCTGGTGGGTGCCGATCATCGCTGGTCGCTGCCCGTCACGCTACTCGCCACCCCTGCCCTGCTGCTGTTTGCCGATATCATCGGGCGGGTGATTGTGCCCGGCGAGTTGCGCGTTTCTGTGGTCAGTGCGTTTATTGGTGCACCGGTGCTGATCTTCCTCGTGCGACGTAAAACGCGAGGTGGTGCATGATTTACGTCTCTCGCCGATTACTCATCACCTGTTTGCTGCTTATTTCCGCCTGTGTGGTTGCAGGTATCTGGGGATTACGCAGCGGTGCCGTCACGCTGGAAACCTCGCAGGTATTCGCCGCGCTGATGGGCGATGCGCCGCGCAGTATGACGATGGTGGTCACCGAATGGCGTTTACCACGCGTGCTGATGGCGCTGTTGATTGGCGCGGCACTGGGCGTCAGCGGTGCGATTTTTCAGTCGCTGATGCGTAACCCGCTCGGCAGCCCTGACGTAATGGGCTTTAACACCGGGGCGTGGAGCGGCGTGCTGGTGGCGATGGTGCTGTTTGGTCAGGACCTGACGGCTATCGCGCTGGCAGCAATGGTGGGCGGCATTGTCACTTCGCTGTTGGTCTGGCTGCTCGCCTGGCGTAACGGTATCGACACCTTTCGGTTGATTATTATCGGCATCGGCGTTCGCGCCATGCTGGTGGCCTTTAATACCTGGCTGTTGCTGAAAGCGTCTTTAGAAACGGCGCTAACAGCGGGTTTGTGGAATGCCGGATCGCTCAATGGCCTGACGTGGGCAAAAACTTCGCCTTCCGCACCCATCATTATATTGATGCTCATTGCCGCCGCCTTGCTGGTGCGGCGAATGCGCTTGCTGGAGATGGGCGATGATACCGCCTGCGCGCTGGGCGTCAGCGTCGAGCGTTCGCGTCTGTTAATGATGCTGGTTGCAGTGGTGCTTACCGCTGCGGCAACGGCGCTTGCCGGGCCGATTTCCTTTATTGCTTTAGTCGCGCCGCACATTGCCCGACGCATTAGCGGCACCGCTCGCTGGGGGCTGACCCAGGCGGCGCTGTGCGGAGCGCTGTTACTGCTGGCGGCCGATCTCTGCGCCCAACAACTGTTTATGCCGTATCAACTTCCGGTTGGCGTCGTTACCGTCAGCCTCGGCGGTATTTACCTTATCGTCTTGTTAATTCAGGAGTCTCGCAAAAAATGACCGAATCAGTAGCCCGTTTGCGCGGCGAACAGTTAACCCTGGGATATGGCAAATATACCGTTGCGGAAAATCTGACTGTAGAAATTCCTGATGGTCACTTCACGGCAATTATCGGACCAAATGGCTGTGGTAAATCCACGTTACTGCGTACCTTAAGCCGCCTGATGACGCCTGCTCACGGGCATGTCTGGCTGGATGGCGAGCACATTCAACATTACGCCAGTAAAGAAGTTGCACGCCGGATTGGTCTGTTGGCGCAAAATGCTACCACGCCGGGCGATATCACCGTGCAGGAGCTGGTGGCGCGTGGACGTTATCCGCATCAACCGCTGTTTACCCGCTGGCGCAAAGAGGATGAAGAAGCGGTAACGAAAGCGATGCAGGCCACGGGAATAACTCATCTGGCAGATCAAAGCGTGGATACCCTTTCTGGCGGACAACGCCAGCGAGCGTGGATCGCGATGGTGCTGGCCCAGGAAACGGCAATTATGCTGCTCTGACGAACCACGACCGGCTGGATATCAGTCATCAGATTGATCTACTGGAACTGTTAAGCGAACTGAACCGCGAGAAAGGCTATACCGGCGTGGCGGTGCTGCACGATCTTAATCAGGCCTGTCGTTACGCCAGCCATTTGATTGCATTGCGGGAAGGGGAAAATTGTTGCTCAGGGAGCGCCGAAGGAGATTGTCACTGCTGAACTGATTGAGCGCATTTATGGTCTGCGATGCATGATCATTGACGATCCGGTAGCCGGAACGCCGCTTGTGGTGCCGCTCGGACGAACGGCACCTTCAACCGCAAATAGTTAAACTAAGTGGTCTGCCATCATGGCATCCTGTTTTCTGGATGCCATCGCATAGCGCAATAACACGCTACCACAAGCCACCATCCCGCCGATCAGCGCGGAAAGGATCACAATAATCGCCTTACCCGGACCGTCTTTTTTCACTGGCAATGACGGGCTTAACTGATATTTAAACGGCGTAAAATTCACATCGTTGATATTTGCTTTTGTTAACTGCTCAACAAGATACTGACGATTACGTAATTCACCGTTCAGTTCCGCAACGTCAGTGACCGCTTTTTCAATTTCCAGTTTGCGTTCAATACCGTCTGCGCCGAGAGAAATAGAGAAATCGGGGTCATCTTTAACGGCCTGACCATTACTGTATACGGGCTTTTTAATTCCCGCCGCGTTGGCAATGTCGAGTGAATAATTGAGGCGCTGAATGTTTGCATCAAGTTGATTTTTCGTTTTAATGCGATCCTGAGCCAGTTTTTCTTTTTCAAACTGGGTTTTGATCTCCAGTTTATTACGGACGTTTTCTATCGACTCTTTCACCACCAACGCAGAGATATAATCGATATACCCGCTCAAAACGGTCTGCGCCTCTTTACTGGTTGGCGCGGTAAAACTTAGCGTCCAGGAGGTATACAGTGACGGTTCATCTTTTTTCTTACTGGCATTGTCATCAACCGCTTTCATTTTTTCGCTCAATGCAACAATAGCGCGATGCAAATCCAGTTCATCGATTTTCGCCTCTTTTAATTGGTCCATCACATAAGGTGATGAACGCAGGTACTCTTCCAGCAAGCTAACAGACTGAAACTTCTTGATAAACAGGTTAAATGCACCGCCACGGTCGATATTAACATCGAGATCAAGAACGCGGAGTTTGGTAAAGGTTTCTCGGTCCTGCCACTGAATGGCTTCGGCGGGAGTAATAACGGCTGAGCTGGTCCATTTTGCGGCAGGATGAAAGAGATCAGTAAACCTGCGCAGGCAAATGCAAAACGACCGCCATGACCGTTTTGGCCCGCCATAAAACTTCGATTAGATTAAGTAAATCAATTTCATTATTACTGGCGACGCCAGAGGATACTCAGAAAAATGAGCGTCACTTCCCTGTTTAATATTCAATGATGACATGGGGTATAACCTGAAAATGAGTCCAATAGGGGAAAATCTCCACGGCGCTCACTTTACCAGTTGGTGAGAATTATCCGAAGCTGAAGTTTGTAAATTCCTTCCACTGAATGCAACATTCACTCTATTTAAGAGAAATAACTAGCAAACTTATAAACTAAATAAATGATTAACCCATAATTATTTCCTATAATTATGGGTTAATAGATAATGTTAATTTACCTGTTTAGCGTTGCGCGAATAATCGGCCCAATTTTTTCAAACGCCTCTGAAGATATAATATCCACATGCGCACAATCCTGACGATAAATATCCAGCTCGGCTATCCACGGCGACCAGGCGCGTTCGGGACTCATACCTTCCTGAAGCGTGCGTTCAGCAACAAACAGCGTCGCTTTACCGTCAAACGGTACGCTATGAGCAGTCGTCAGCAGGCGCACTGCATCAGCGTAGTTGCCTTCAATGGTGGTAAACAACTCCGTTGAAGTACCTCCCTGCTGTGCCGCCAGGAAGGCCTCGCGTTCGCGGTTAATCTCCGCCAGCACTTCCGGGTCCAGACCATTAGCTTCTTTTTCCTGCCAGTTTTGCGTTTCTGGCGGCCAGGTATCCAGCAAGCCAAGAAATGCCACCTGTTCGCCACGGGCACGCAGTCGCGCCGCAATACCCTGCACCAGCGTACCGCCAAGGGAATACCCCAGCAGGTAATAAGGGCCGTGCGGTTGTTGCTCAAGTAACGTTGCCAGATGCGCTTCGCAGACTTCATCCAGGTTTGTCGCTGTCTGCATGGGTCCATGAGGGCGCGGCGACTGAATGCCAATAATCGACCATTGTGGATCGAGATAACGCGAGAGCACGCTAAACTGCCAGGCAAAACCGGATGCCGGATGGAAACAAAACAGCGTCGGGCCATTACCTTCACGCAACGGCAGAATGGTTTCGAATCCCATGCGCCGGGAGCTGTCCTCTTCACCATCAATAATCGTTGCCAGTTTGGCGACGGTTGACGCGACCATCACCTGCCCCGGCGTCACCTGACGAGCAAACTGTCGACTTAACTGCGCTGCCAGTTTCATTGCCAGTAGCGAATGACCGCCAAGCGCAAAGAAATCAGCATCGGCATCCTGCACGTCGCAACCCAGCAACGACGCGAATGCCGCGGCGATAATCGTTTCACTGCCCGCTTTCGGTGCACGTCCCGACGCTTGTGTCTTCAGTTCAGGCAACGGTAAGGCTTTGCGATCCAGCTTGCCGTTGGCGCTAAGAGGTAACTGTGGAAGTTGCAGCAGAACCACCGGCACCATATGCGGCGGCAATGTTTCGCGAAGCTGTGCCTGTAATGCGCTGGTATCCAACGGCAGACCTGATTGCGACACCAGATAGCCCACCAACTGACGCGCATCACCACCGGTGGCTGCCGCCAGGTTAATCACACAGGCGTGGGTAACGGCTTGTTTGACATCCGGCAGCGCCTGCATCACGCGATCGATTTCGCCCAGTTCGATACGCTGCCCGCGAATTTTTAGCTGATCGTCACTGCGCCCGAGGTACTCCACCGCGCCGTTATCCAGCCAGCGGGCGACGTCTCCGGTACGATACATCCGTTCACCTGGGGCAAAAGGATCGGCAATAAAACGGCTGGCGGTCAGATCGGGTCGTCCAAGATACCCCTGCGCCAGTTGGATGCCGGTGAGATAGAGATCACCCGCCACACCCGGCGGCACCGGATGCATCATCGCATCAAGAATACGCAGACCCGTATTCCATACCGGATAACCAATCGGCACACTGCTGCCGCGCACCTGTGCCAGTTCCTCGCCAAAAGCCGGATACCAGCTGACATCTACCGCCGCTTCCGTCGGGCCATACAGGTTATGCAACGGCGCGCCGGTTAACTGTTGCCATTCGCGGCATAAATCAGCCGGTAAGGCCTCACCACTACAGAAAACCTGTTTCAACGTCGCGCAATTCTGGCGAGCGGTTTGCGGCGTCAGCGATGCAACAAATGCCGCCAGCATCGACGGCACAAAGTGCGTGGTCGTTACGCCATATTCGGCAAAGAATTGCTGCATAGCGAGCGGGTCACGGTGCGCTTCCGGTTCAGCCATCACCAGTTTTGCCCCTGCGATAAACGGCCAGAAAAACTCCCACACCGAGACATCAAAACTGCACGGCGTTTTTTGGGCAACGACATCTTCGCCTGTAAGCGGGTAGTGATTTTGCATCCATAACAGGCGGTTAACGATAGCCGTCTGCCCGACCATTACCCCTTTCGGCCTGCCGGTGGAGCCAGAGGTAAAGATGATATAAGCCGTGTGGTGCGGTTGTGAAAGTTGCAGCGGCGCACTGCCCCTGGGGTAAGGGGCGTTATAGCAAAGGCTTGTTAAATTGGGAACATCGCTAAAGCGCGGCAGTTGATCGTCGGTGGTAATTAACAGCGACGGACGCGCATCTTCCAGCATCATTTTCAGGCGATCGTCCGGATAGCCGGTATCCAGCGGTAGCCAGGCCGCGCCAGCTTCAACTATTGCATGGAGTGCCAGGGTCAAAAAGACCGAGCGCGGTAGTGCCACCGCCACGCTGTCCCCTGGTTTAACGCCGCGCTCACGCAGCAGATTCGCCAGCGCCACCACCTGCTCGCGCATTTCCCGATAGCTGAACAGGTAACGCGCATCTGCCAGCGCCGGAGCATCCGGTGTTTTTGCCGCTTGTTCTGCCACCAGCGCGCTCAGCGTGGTTTCTGGAATCTCAACCTGAGTGGCGTTGATCTGCGCCAGCTGCGCATACTCACCTGGCAGCATAATATCGACATCGCCGCACAACAGCGCCGGATCCGCGGCGAACTGGGCAATCAGCATTTTCAGGCGTTCAGCATGCTGGATTAACGTTGGCTCATCGTAACGCTGTTTATTGGCGAGGATCTCAATACTCAAATCACCGTGTTCATCCGGGAACAGGGCCAGTTCAAGGTCATTAACCGGACCGGTTGCCAGGGTATGGGTTTGCGCCTGAACACCAGGAATATCCAGTTGGTAATCAAATACCTTAATATTGAGTACCGGACCAAACAGCGGTTCATCACCTGCCGCTCGCCCGCTGTCACGGACAATTTGTTCGGCATCGTAACGTTGATGGCGACGCATTTTTTTCAGTTGAGCCGCCAGTCGGGTTGCCAGTTCCGGCAGCGTTTCTTGCGCCGCAATGTGAATACCCAACGGTAAAACGTTGAGCACGGGTCCGCTAGCCGTCAGCGCCGCCGAGCCCAGTCGACGCATAAAGATAAATCCGGCGGCATAGTCCATGCGATTGCACAATCGCCCCAGCCACAAGGCTGCCAGCGCAAGGGCTAAATCGGTACGCTGCACACCTGAAAGTTGCGTAGCCAGCTGGCGGAATTCCCCGTCGGTAAATTCCAGTTTCAGGCGCAGAATATCTGCCGAAGCGCTGCGCCCCGCTAAAGGTGCCGGAGAAAGTGACGCGGGCGGCGGCAGTTGACGACGCTGTTCTGCCCAGAATGCCGCATCACGCTGCCAGGCTTCGCTTTCGCGGTATTGCTGGTACTCTTCCACTACATCAGCGAAAGGCGTAAACGGCGAAGCAGGCGTTGGTTCGCCACGCAGCCATGTGCAGTAAATATTGGCGATCTGGCGAGTAATGGCCGGGAAACTGAAGCCATCGACCAGCAAATGGTGATAACGCTGATACCAGTACCAGCGGTTATCCGCAACATGTATCAGCTGATGAAAGACCAGTGGTTTACCGCTATCGACGCGCAAATCTTGTTGCAAATCCGCCAGCATTAATGCCTGCGCAGTACCGTGCGGATCAATATTGGTTCGCAGGTCGATAATTTCTGGCAGTTCGAATATCAGCGCATCATCGACCCACTGCCAGACTTCGCCGTTATCTTCCGTAAAACGCATCCGCAACGTATCTGCTTGCGCTAGTCCGACAACCACCGCGCGGGCCAGTAATGGCGCATCAACATCTCCAGTTAACTCAACGTAATGCGCCACGCTCCAGGCGGAGGGTAAATCCGACAGTTTTTCTGCCATCCAGATGCCGGGCTGTGCGGCGACCAAAGGTAAATGCTGGCTCATTGTGCCTCCTGCAACTGGGTGAAATTGGCCGGTGTCAGAGTACGCCAGTGGACTTCCAGCCACTGCTGGCAGGACGCCTGTGACTGCGGCTGACACACAATGTCCCAGCCTGCCGGTAAGGCGCATTGTTGCGGCCACAGACTGAATTGCCCCTGCGCATTGCGCAAAATGTAAAACGCTCCCTGTGGATCATCGAAGGGATTACTGAATGCCATATTCAACTCCTGTCATGGAAAAGTGGTTGCCAGAGGTCGATTAGCCCCTGCATCAAGCCACCGCGCCAACAAAGCGCATCATGTCCGCCGTCAACCTGACGCCAGAAAATGGATTCTTTTATGGGGTGTAATTGCGCATACAGCGCCTGATTGGCCCGCATAATCATCGGCTCGCGAATACCCGCTTCCAGCACAATGCGCAGACCTTCGGCGCTAACTTCACCAGCTTTAAGCTTTTCAAGTAACACGCCCTCTTGCTGCCCGCCCCGATGCGGCCACCAGTACGATCCTGACTGGCTTAATACACAGCCAAAGCGTTCAGGCCAGTGCAGTCCGGCATACAGCGCGGACAGCCCACCAAAACTCTGCCCGGCGACCACGGTGCGATCGGCGCGATCGCTAAAAGGGGCAATAGCTTTCACCAGGGGTAATAACTCTTCTGCTGTACTGCCAGCCAGAAATCCGCATTACACGGCAGTTCGTGGGCGCGGTGCGTGGTGTCGATAGCGTCGATCAACACATACGGCGGAGGAAGTTGCTGACGATGGGTCAGCGAAGTCAGCACAGGAGCCAGACGGGCATACTTTGCGCCCAAAATTCGCCATCGAGCAAAACTGCCAGCGGACGTTCTTCTGCTGTTGCATCGCCGGTGGTAAAAATCCATACACGACGTGAATTTTTCAACCGTTCACTTTTCCAGATAATTTCTTTGGCTGCTATTTCTGGCGCTTGCGGACAATCCCATCCCGGTTGCAGAGGCGCTTGCGGCATTTCGAGTGCAGAAACAGCGTGCCCTCGCCCGCCTTTCCAGCTTTGTGGATTCAGCGGATCGGCTATTGCCTGGGGTAATAGTTTTCGCCAGCCTTCACGTAATTCGAGGCGATCGGGGGATGGTGCAGAAAAAATGTCATCGCGTTCGGTGGGAATAAAGCAGTAGCTGCCGCGCCAGTTGGCATTGAGTTGTGTCGTCCACTGCCAGACATCAGTACCTGCAATTCGCTGCATCGACTGGGGCTGGCTGTTCTGATGATGATCGGTCACACCAGTGATGTAGATCCATACGCGCTTTATCGTCGAGTATTCTTCAGAACCTTGGGGATCACGCCACCAGAAAGTGACCTCAAACATTTCGTCATTCAGACGCTGCCATTCCGGGCCATGTTTCGACTGCCACCAGCTCTCACTTCCTACTTTTAACGCCGTCACACCATAACCCCATGTTTACTGTGCAATTTTTCATTGATTGCAGAAATATATTGATAATATTATTGATAACTATTTGCATTTGCAATAGCGTAATGGCGCGCCGTGGGAAGCGCGGACATTTATTAACCAACTGCACTGCGTGTCTTTCAGGATCAAAGGTTTTCGCGGTAGCGGGATGCGTCGTGTTGAGGACGACCATGCCCGACAGTTGCAATTCGTGGCAAAAATGCAGGAATAAAACAATGAACAAGAAGATTCATTCCCTGGCCTTGTTGGTCAATCTGGGGATTTATGGGGTAGCGCAGGCACAAGAGCCGACCGATACTCCTGTTTCACATGACGATACCATTGTCGTTACCGCCGCCGAGCAGAACTTACAGGCGCCTGGCGTTTCGACTATCACCGCAGATGAAATCCGCAAAAACCCCGTTGCCCGCGATGTGTCGGAGATCATCCGTACCATGCCAGGCGTTAACCTGACCGGTAACTCCACCAGTGGTCAGCGTGGGAATAACCGACAGATTGATATTCGCGGTATGGGTCCGGAAAACACGCTGATTTTGATTGACGGCAAGCCGGTAAGCAGCCGTAACTCGGTGCGTCAGGGCTGGCGTGGCGAGCGCGATACCCGTGGTGATACCTCCTGGGTGCCACCTGAAATGATTGAACGTATTGAAGTTCTGCGTGGTCCGGCAGCTGCGCGTTATGGCAACGGCGCGGCGGGCGGCGTGGTTAACATCATTACCAAAAAAGGCAGCGGTGAGTGGCACGGCTCCTGGGACGCTTATTTCAATGCACCAGAACATAAAGAGGAAGGTGCCACTAAACGCACCAACTTCAGCCTGACCGGTCCGCTGGGCGACGAATTCAGCTTCCGCTTGTATGGCAACCTCGACAAAACCCAGGCTGACGCGTGGGATATCAACCAGGGCCATCAGTCCGCGCGTGCCGGAACGTATGCCACGACGTTACCAGCCGGGCGCGAAGGGGTGATCAATAAAGATATTAACGGCGTGGTGCGCTGGGACTTCGCACCATTGCAATCGCTGGAACTGGAAGCGGGTTACAGCCGCCAGGGTAACCTGTATGCGGGCGATACCCAGAACACCAACTCTGACGCTTACACTCGCTCGAAATATGGCGATGAAACCAACCGCCTGTATCGCCAGAACTACGCGCTGACCTGGAACGGTGGCTGGGATAACGGCGTGACCACCAGCAACTGGGTGCAGTATGAACACACCCGTAACTCGCGTATTCCGGAAGGTCTGGCGGGCGGTACCGAAGGGAAATTTAACGAAAAAGCGACACAGGATTTCGTCGATATCGATCTCGATGACGTGATGCTGCACAGCGAAGTTAACCTGCCGATTGATTTCCTCGTTAACCAGACGCTGACGCTGGGTACGGAGTGGAATCAGCAACGGATGAAGGACTTGAGTTCCAATACCCAGGCGCTGACCGGGGCGAACACCGGCGGCGCTATTGATGGTGTGAGTGCCACCGACCGTAGCCCGTATTCAAAAGCAGAAATTTTCTCGCTGTTTGCCGAAAACAACATGGAGCTGACTGACAGCACCATCGTAACGCCGGGGCTGCGTTTCGATCATCACAGTATTGTCGGCAATAACTGGAGCCCGGCGCTGAACATATCGCAAGGTTTAGGCGATGACTTCACGCTCAAAATGGGCATTGCCCGTGCTTATAAAGCACCGAGCCTGTACCAGACTAACCCGAACTACATTCTCTACAGTAAAGGTCAGGGCTGCTATGCCAGCGCGGGCGGCTGCTATCTGCAAGGTAACGATGACCTGAAAGCAGAAACCAGCATCAACAAAGAGATTGGTCTGGAGTTCAAACGCGACGGCTGGCTGGCGGGCGTCACCTGGTTCCGTAACGATTATCGCAATAAGATTGAAGCGGGCTATGTGGCTGTAGGGCAAAGAAACGCAGTCGGCACCGATCTCTATCAGTGGGATAACGTGCCGAAAGCAGTGGTTGAAGGTCTGGAAGGATCGTTAAACGTACCAGTTAGCGAAACGGTGATGTGGACCAATAACATCACTTATATGCTGAAGAGTGAAAACAAAACCACGGGCGACCGTTTGTCGATCATCCCGGAGTACACGTTGAACTCAACGCTGAGCTGGCAGGCGCGGGAAGATTTGTCGATGCAAACGACCTTCACCTGGTACGGTAAGCAGCAGCCGAAAAAATACAACTACAAAGGTCAGCCAGCGGTTGGCCCGGAAACCAAAGAAATCAGTCCTTACAGCATTGTGGGTCTGAGCGCGACCTGGGATGTGACGAAGAATGTCAGTCTGACCGGCGGCGTGGACAACCTGTTCGACAAACGTTTGTGGCGTGCGGGTAATGCCCAGACCACGGGCGATCTGGCAGGGGCCAACTATATCGCGGGTGCCGGGGCGTATACCTATAACGAGCCGGGACGTACGTGGTACATGAGCGTAAACACTCACTTCTGATGCTAACGTCAGATTGTTGACAAAGTGCGCGTCGTTCATGCCGGATGCGGCGTGAACGCCTTATCCGGCCTACAAAAATCTTGCCAATTCAATATATTGCAGGACCATGTAGGCCTGATAAGCGTAGCGCATCAGGCAGTTTAGCGTTTGTCATCAGTCTCTAATATGGTCGACATGAAAACTACGCATACCTCCCTCCCCTTTGCCGGACATACGCTGCATTTTGTTGAGTTCGATCCGGCGAATTTTTGTGAGCAGGATTTACTCTGGCTGCCGCATTACGCGCAACTGCAACACGCTGGACGGAAGCGCAAAGCCGAACATTTAGCCGGGCGGATCGCTGCAATTTATGCGCTGCGGGAATATGGCTATAAATGTGTGCCCGCAATCGGCGAGCTACGCCAACCGGTGTGGCCTGCGGAGGTATACGGCAGTATTAGCCACTGCGGGGCTACGGCATTGGCCGTGGTTTCCCGTCAACCGATTGGCGTTGATATCGAAGAAATTTTTTCTGCGCAAACAGCGACCGAATTGACAGACAACATTATTACACCAGCAGAACACGAGCGACTCGCAGACTGCGGTTTAGCCTTTTCTCTGGCGCTGACACTGGCATTTTCCGCCAAAGAGAGCGCATTTAAGGCAAGTGAGATCCAAACTGATGCAGGTTTTCTGGACTATCAGATAATTAGCTGGAATAAACAGCAGGTCATCATTCATCGTGAGAATGAGATGTTTGCTGTGCACTGGCAGATAAAAGAAAAAATAGTCATAACTCTGTGCCAACACGATTAATTGACAACATCTGGTACGATTCGCCCGCAGCCATCACTGACCGCGGGCGAAAGTGTAAAGCAGGTGCCTTACCACTCTGACCTGACAACCGGATATGCGGGGATTGCTCCCCGCACAACGGCTACTTCTTCGGTTCGTAAGCGAGAACAGCCTTAAACTCAATATTACGTTCCTTTACGGTGAACTCACACAGCGAGTCTCCGACCAGAAGCGTAAATCCCAGTACCGTCAAACACAGCACTATGACTGCCACAAGGGCATATTTCGTCAGCATGTTTATATTGCCTCCATGCGAAGAAGGGACTACCATCCGAGTTGTTGAGGCTCGGAGTGGCAGCCCCAGGATTGATAGAAATATCTCCTGGGGCTTCATCTTTCCAGACCTCAGAGTTAACCTGAAACCGGAAAGCTTCAGGCACCCGCCGTTATCTTACCCTTCCTCAACAAAATAGCTGTTTATTTATACAGTGAATCCTGTTTCGGACTTCTGTCGGCAAAACTCATCATTGCTCTTAAAACGAAATCGCCCGCAGCCATCACTGACCGCGGGCGAAAGTGTAAAGCAGGTGCCTTACCATCCTGACCTGACAACCGGATATGCGGGGATTGCTCCCCGCACAACGGCTACTTCTTCGGTTCGTAAGCGAGAACAACCTTAAACTCAATATTACGTTCCTTTACGGTGAACTCACACAGCGAATCCCCGACCAGAAGCGTAAATCCCAGCACCGTTAAACACAGCACTATGACTGCCGCAAGGGCATATTTCGTCAGCATGTTTATATTGCCTCCATGCGAAGAAGGGACTACCATCCAAATTGTTCAGGTTTGGGTAGGTAGCCCCAGGGTTGATAGAAATATCGTCCTGGGGCTTCATCTTTCCAGACCTCAGAGTAAACCTGAAACCGGAAAGCTTCAGGCACCCGCAGTTATCTTACCCTTGCTTAGCAAAATAGCTGTTTATTTATACAGTAAGTCCTGTTTCGGACTTCTCACTCCCCATTTGATCAACTGAAGCTGAACCCGTTTTTTTCTGCATGCCTCAATCGTCAAAATTCTTCGCCACCAGCCAGCCGTGCCATAACTTGTCACATTGCAAAAGTAGCCAAATTGCTTCAGTCACCATCACCAAAAAAAGAAACATTCCAGAACTTCCGCATCTCGCCCAGCCGCTCCGACTTCTATACTGAATAGAAAACGCCAACTTAAGAGAAACCTATGCCATTACCCGATTTTCATGTTTCTGAACCTTTTACCCTCGGTATTGAACTGGAAATGCAGGTGGTTAATCCGCCGGGCTATGACTTAAGCCAGGACTCTTCAATGCTGATTGACGCGGTTAAAAATGAGATCACGGCCGGAGAGGTAAAGCACGATATCACCGAAAGTATGCTGGAGCTGGCGACGGATGTTTGCCGTGATATCAACCAGGCTGCCGGGCAGTTTTCAGCGATGCAGAAAGTCGTATTGCAGGCAGCCGCAGACCATCATCTGGAAATTTGCGGCGGTGGCACGCACCCGTTTCAGAAATGGCAGCGTCAGGAGGTATGCGACAACGAACGCTATCAACGAACGCTGGAAAACTTTGGCTATCTCATCCAGCAGGCGACCGTTTTTGGTCAGCATGTCCATGTTGGCTGCGCCAGTGGCGATGACGCCATTTATTTGCTGCACGGCCTGTCACGGTTTGTGCCGCACTTCATCGCCCTTTCCGCCGCGTCGCCGTATATGCAGGGAACGGATACGCGTTTTGCCTCCTCACGACCGAATATTTTTTCCGCCTTTCCCGATAATGGCCCGATGCCGTGGGTCAGTAACTGGCAACAATTTGAAGCCCTGTTTCGCTGCCTGAGTTACACCACGATGATCGACAGCATTAAAGATCTGCACTGGGATATTCGCCCCAGTCCTCATTTTGGCACGGTGGAGGTTCGGGTGATGGATACCCCGTTAACCCTTAGCCACGCGGTAAATATGGCGGGATTAATTCAGGCCACCGCCCACTGGTTACTGACGGAACGCCCGTTTAAACATCAGGAGAAAGATTACCTGCTGTATAAATTCAACCGTTTCCAGGCCTGCCGCTATGGGCTGGAAGGCGTCATTACCGATCCGCACACTGGCGATCGTCGACCGCTAACGGAAGATACCTTGCGATTGCTGGAAAAAATCGCCCCTTCCGCACATAAAATGGGTGCATCGAGCGCGATTGAGGCCCTGCATCGCCAGGTCGTCAGCGGTCTGAATGAAGCGCAGCTGATGCGCGATTTCGTCGCCGATGGTGGCTCGCTGATTGGGCTGGTGAAAAAGCATTGTGAGATCTGGGCCGGTGACTAAGTAGGGAATTGCCTTACAGAAGAATATCCCTGACAATGGTGTTTTAACTTACATTTAACAATGTTATGAAACACCCTTTAGAAACCTTGACTACCGCAGCAGGCATTTTGCTGATGGCTTTCCTCTCTTGCCTGCTGCTGCCCGCCCCCGCACTGGGGCTGACGCTGGCACAAAAACTGGTGACCATGTTCCATCTGATGGATCTTAGCCAGCTTTACACTTTATTGTTTTGTCTGTGGTTTTTAGTGCTGGGCGCTATTGAGTATTTTGTTCTGCGCTTTATCTGGCGACGCTGGTTCTCGCTGGCGGATTAAACGTCGATTATCGCCGTACTTCGCGGCATACTTTGCTTATTCTCCTTCGCCTAAAGGAACGTTTATGGATAAGCAATCACTGCACGAAACGGCGAAACGCGCCCTTGAGTTACACTTTGTCGAGCTTTGCTGGCCTTTTGGCCCGGAGTTCGATGTTTTAAAATTGGCGGCAAAATTTTTATGCTGTCGTCGAAGCTGCGCGGCGTCCCCTTTATCAATCTGAAGTCCGATCCACAAAAATCCCTGTTAAATCAGCAGATATACCCGAGCATTAAGCCAGGGTATCACATGAATAAAAAGCACTGGATTTCGGTGTATCCCGGCGAGGAAATCTCCGAAGCGTTACTTCGCGATCTGATCAACGATTCGTGGAATCTGGTGGTTGATGGTCTGGCTAAACGCGATCAAAAAAGAGTGCGTCCAGGCTAAAGCGGAAATCTATAGCGCATTTTTCTCGCTTACCATTTCTCGTTGAACCTTGTAATCTGCTGGCACGCAAAATTACTTTCACATGGAGTCTTTATGGATATCATTTCTGTCGCCTTAAAGCGTCATTCCACTAAGGCATTTGATGCCAGTAAAAAACTTACCCCGGAACAGGCCGAGCAGATCAAAACTCTCCTGCAATACAGCCCATCCAGCACCAACTCCCAGCCGTGGCATTTTATTGTTGCCAGCACGGAAGAAGGTAAAGCGCGTGTTGCCAAATCCGCTGCCGGTAATTATGTGTTCAACGAACGTAAAATACTTGATGCCTCGCACGTCGTGGTGTTCTGTGCAAAAACCGCGATGGACGATGCCTGGCTGAAGCTGGTTGTTGACCAGGAAGATGCTGATGGCCGCTTTGCCACGCCGGAAGCGAAAGCCGCGAACGATAAAGGTCGCAAGTTCTTCGCTGATATGCACCGTAAAGATCTGCATGATGATGCAGAGTGGATGGCAAAACAGGTTTATCTCAACGTCGGTAACTTCCTGCTCGGCGTGGCGGCGCTGGGTCTGGACGCGGTACCCATCGAAGGTTTTGACGCCGCCATCCTCGATGCAGAATTTGGTCTGAAAGAGAAAGGCTACACCAGTCTGGTGGTTGTTCCGGTAGGTCATCACAGCGTTGAAGATTTTAACGCTACGCTGCCGAAATCACGTCTGCCGCAAAACATCACCTTAACCGAAGTGTAATTCTCTCTTGCCGGGCATCTGCCCGGCTATTTCCCCTCAGATTCTCCTGATTTGCATAACCCTGTTTCAGCCGTCATCATAGGCTGCTGTTGTATAAAGGAGACGTTATGCAGGATTTAATATCCCAGGTTGAAGATTTAGCGGGTATTGAGATCGATCACACCACCTCGATGGTGATGATTTTCGGTATTATTTTTCTGACCGCCGTCGTGGTGCATATTATTTTGCATTGGGTGGTACTGCGGACCTTCGAAAAACGTGCCATCGCCAGTTCACGGCTTTGGTTGCAAATCATTACCCAGAATAAACTCTTCCACCGTTTAGCTTTCCCTGCAGGGGATTATCGTCAATATTCAGGCGGTATTCTGGCTGCAAAAGGCACCGAAGCGGCAGATATTCTGACTACCTGCGCGCAGTTGTGGATCATGATGTATGCGCTGCTTTCAGTCTTCTCGTTGCTGGATGTGATTTTGAATCTGGCGCAGAAATTCCCGGCGGCATCTCAGTTACCGCTGAAAGGGATATTTCAGGGGATTAAACTGATCGGCGCGATTCTGGTCGGCATTTTGATGATCTCGCTGCTGATTGGTCAGTCGCCAGCGATTCTGATCAGCGGTCTTGGTGCAATGGCTGCCGTGCTGATGTTGGTTTTTAAAGATCCGATTCTTGGTCTGGTGGCAGGTATTCAGCTTTCCGCGAACGATATGCTGAAACTGGGCGACTGGCTGGAGATGCCGAAATACGGCGCGGATGGCGCGGTGATCGATATTGGGTTAACCACCGTCAAAGTGCGTAACTGGGACAATACCATTACCACTATTCCCACCTGGTCTCTGGTTTCTGACTCCTTTAAAAACTGGAGCGGGATGTCAGCATCTGGCGGGCGACGTATTAAGCGCAGTATCAGTATTGATGTCACCAGTATTCGTTTTCTTGATGAAGACGAAATGCAACGTCTGAATAAAGCGCATTTGTTAAAGCCTTATTTAACCAGCCGCCATCAGGAAATTAATGAGTGGAATCGCCAGCAAGGTTCTACGGAGTCGATATTAAACCTGCGCCGAATGACCAATATTGGAACCTTTCGTGCCTATCTGAACGAATATCTGCGTAACCATCCGCGGATTCGTAAAGATATGACTTTAATGGTACGCCAACTGGCTCCAGGTGATAACGGTTTACCGCTCGAGATCTATGCGTTTACCAACACCGTGGTGTGGCTGGAATATGAAAGCATTCAGGCTGATATATTCGATCACATATTTGCGATTGTCGAAGAGTTTGGTCTGCGACTTCATCAGTCGCCAACCGGCAATGATATTCGCTCTCTGGCGGGTGCATTTAAGCAGTAATTAAAAAAACCGCTCTCATCGAATGGATGAGAGCGGACATCGTTTTGTCGGATGTAGCGTGAATGCCTTATTTCCAACGCAGCGTTTTAAATGCCACAAACAGGAATACAATCCACACCGGCAGCAGGATCGCTGACAAGCGCATATCATCCATCGTGCACATCAGCAGCAAAATCATGCCGAGGAAGGCAATGCAAAGATAGTTGCCGAACGGATAGAGCAGCGCCTTAAACTGTGTTTCACGCCCCTGACGTCGCATCGCTGCACGAAAACGCAGATGCGCCAGGCAGATCATAATCCAGTTCAACAGCAGCGTTGCTACCACCAGCGCCATCAGCAGACCAAACGCTTTTTGCGGCAGCAGATAGTTGATTAATACCACCAGCGAAGTGATCGCTCCGGAAAGCATCAGCGAATTAATCGGCACACCGCGACGGCTGACGCGAGTCAAAAACTTCGGCGCATTACCCTGCACAGAAAGGCCAAACAGCATGCGGCTGTTAGAGTAAACCCCGCTGTTATACACTGACAGCGATGCTACCAGAATGACGAAGTTCAGCGCAGAAGCTACCACGTTGCTGTCGAGATTATGGAAAATCATCACAAACGGGCTACTGTTGGATTTCACTTCCACCCACGGATAGAGCGCCAGTAAAACCACCAGTGAGCCGATGTAAAACAGCAGGATGCGATACACCACCTGATTTACCGCTTTTGGAATGCTTTTTTCCGGATCGCGCGCTTCAGCGGCAGTAATCCCAATCAGCTCCAGACCGCCGAAGGAGAACATAATTACCGCCAGCGACAAAATCAGCCCATTCCAGCCGGTGGCGAAGAAACCACCGTAGCGCCAGAGGTTGTCGATACTGGCTTTCTCGCCGCCGTGACCAGAAAACAGCAGCCACAGGCCAAAGCCGATCATACCGATGATCGCCAGCACTTTAATCAGCGCAAACCAGAACTCGGTTTCGCCATATAAGCGCACGTTCACCAGGTTAACGGCGTTGATGATAATAAAGAAGGCGGCAGCCCAAATCCACGTTGGAACATCCGGGAACCAGTACTGCATATAGATGCCCGCAGCGGTCAGCTCTGCCATTCCCACCAGCACGAACATTACCCAGTAGTTCCAGCCAGAGAGGAAGCCCGCAAACGGTCCCCAGTATTTATAGGCAAAGTGGGCAAATGAACCGGATACCGGCTCCTCAACCACCATTTCGCCAAGCTGGCGCATAATCAGGAAAGCGATGATCCCGGCGACGCCGTAGCCCAGCAATACAGCCGGACCCGCCATCTGAATCGCCGGGCCAATGCCAAGAAACAGACCAGTACCAATTGCGCCACCCAACGCAATCAGTTGAATATGACGGTTATGTAATCCGCGATGAAGCGTCGGCTCTTGATTCGACGCAGTATCTTCCGATACGGTTGACGCGTTTTTCACGCCTTTCCCCTGTGTGTCTTTTTTGTTGAGGGGCACCTTTTAACATTTAGTGCCCATCATCGCAAGACACAATCCACACGGTTAAACGGGGTATCCTGCTTTTATTTCCGTACCCGATGTCGGTGCAGCCACATCAGCTTATACGCCGCCGGGATAATAAACAGCGACAGCAAAGGTGCGGTGATCATGCCGCCAATCATCGGCGCGGCAATCCGGCTCATCACCTCTGAACCAGCCCCCGTTCCCCACAGAATCGGCAGCAGACCGGCGATAATCACCGCCACCGTCATCGCTTTCGGGCGCACGCGCAGGACCGCGCCGTGATATAACGCCTCATCCAGCTTCTGCTCGCTGAATGTTTGTGGATTATTCAACGACGGCACGGCCTCTATGGCGTGACGTAAATACATCAGCATCACCACGCCAAATTCGGCGGCGACCCCGGCGAGGGCGATAAAGCCAGTGCCCGTCGCCACGGAAAGATGAAAGCCCATCCACCACAGCAACCAGATGCCGCCCACCAGCGCAAACGGTACGCTGCTGATAATCAGCAACGCTTCGCCCACCCGACGGAACGCCAGATACAACAGCACGAAGATGATCATCAGTGTCATCGGCACCATGAGTTTCAGCTTATGGTTGGCGCGCTCCAGTAGCTCGAACTGCCCGGAGAATGCCACGCTGGTGCCCGGTTTTAACTGCACTTTTTCAGCTATCGCTTTTTGCAAATCGTGAACCACCGACACCATGTCACGATCGCGGGCATCGATATAAATCCAGCTCGTCGGGCGCGCATTCTCGGTTTTCAGCATCGACGGTCCGGTAGAGACTTTAACGTCGGCCACGTCTGCCAGGGTGATTTGCTGCTTCATCGGCGTCAGGATCGGCAACTGGCGCAGTGCCTGCGGACTATCGCGCCAGCTTTGCGGATAACGCAGATTAATGGGATAACGGGCAATCCCTTCCACCGTTTCGCCAACCATCGCCCCGCCCACCGCAGAAGTCACAAACAACTGCACATCCGCCACCGTCATACCGTAACGCGCGGCTTTTTCACGGTTAATCTCAACGTTGATATAGCGCCCACCTTCCAGACGCTCGGCAAGCGCAGAAGCCACGCCTGGTACCGTTCGTGCCACCTCTTCAATTTGCTCCGCCATCGCGTCGATATCCGCCAGCACAGTGCCGGAAACTTTAATGCCGATGGGGCTTTTAATGCCAGTCGAGAGCATATCGATACGGTTACGAATTGGCGGCACCCACAGATTCGCCAGCCCCGGCAGCCGCACGGTGTTATCCAGTTCCTCAATGATTTTGTCCATCGTCATGCCAGGCCGCCACTGATCCTGCGGCTTAAGCTGGATGGTCGTTTCTACCATCTCCAGCGGAGCAGAATCGGTGGCGGTTTCCGCTTTCCCGGTTTTGCCAAATACCCGCGCCACTTCAGGTACGCTCATAATTAGCTTGTCGGTTTTTTGCAGCATACTCGCGCCGCCTCTGCTGCGGAAATCCCCGGCAGCGTCGATGGCATATACAACAAGTCGCCTTCATTGATCTGCGGTAAAAATTCCCCGCCAACTTTATTGAGCGGCCAGAGAACCGTCAGCACCGAAAGCGCTGCCACCAGCAGCGTGGTTTTCGGCCAGTGCAGTACTTTCAGCAACAGCGGATGATAAACACGAATCAAAAAGCGATTGAGCGGGTTACTGCTTTCCGGCGGAATTTTGCCACGGATCCAGTACCCCATCAGGATAGGGATCACTACGATCGCCAGCAGCGCCGCGCCCGCCATCGCATAGGTTTTAGTGAACGCCAACGGGCCAAACAGACGCCCTTCCTGCCCTTCCAGGGTGAAGATCGGGATAAACGACAACGTGATAATCAGCAGACTGATAAATAGCGCCGGACCCACTTCAACAGATGCATCGGTGATCACCTGCCAGCGCGTTTTATTATCCAGCGTGGCGTCAGGATGCTGGTGCTGCCACTCTTCCAGCCGTTTATGTGCATTTTCGATCATGACGATAGCGGCATCGACCATCGCCCCGACGGCAATCGCAATGCCGCCCAACGACATAATATTGGCATTCAGTCCCTGGAAGTGCATGACAATAAAAGCAATACACAACCCCAGCGGCAACGAAATAATCGCCACCAGCGCCGAGCGCACATGCCAGAGAAACAGCGCACAGACTACCGCCACCACAATAAACTCTTCCAGCAACTTGCCGCTGAGGTTGTCGATGGCGCGGTCAATGAGCTGGCTGCGATCGTATGTTGTAACTATCTCCACGCCTTCCGGCAGACTACTTTTCAGCGTTTCCAGTTTGTCCTTCACGGCGGCGATCACTTCTCGGGCGTTTTTGCCGGATCGCAGGATCACCACCCCGCCCGCCACTTCGCCTTCGCCGTTTAGTTCGGCAATGCCCCGGCGCATCTCCGGGCCAATCTGGACCTTCGCAACATCGCGCAGATAAACGGGCACGCCATTTTCACTGGCTTTTAAAACGATGTGATTAAAGTCGTCGAGCGTTTGCAGATAGCCGCTGGCGCGCACCATATATTCCGCTTCCGCCAGTTCGATCGACGAACCGCCCGCTTCCTGGTTTGAAGCATCCAGCGCGCTTTTTACTTCGGCGAGACTGATGCCATACTGCGCCAGGCGCTGGGGATCGATAACCACCTGATACTCTTTCACCACACCGCCCACCGACGCCACTTCCGCAACGTCAGGGATGGTTTTCAGCTCATATTTGAGAAACCAGTCCTGCAATGAGCGTAAATCGGCCAGATCGTGCTTACCGCTGCGATCCACCAGTGCATATTCATAGATCCAGCCAACACCCGTGGCATCTGGTCCCAGCTCGGCGCTGACTCCCGCAGGCAGCTTACCCTGTACCTGGTTGAGGTACTCCAGCACCCGCGAACGCGCCCAGTACGGATCGGTGCCATCTTCGAAAATGACATACACATAAGAGTCGCCAAACTGTGAGAAACCGCGCACAGTCTTCGCGCCAGGCACCGACAACATGGTGGTGGTTAGCGGATAAGTCACCTGATTTTCAACGATTTGTGGTGCCTGACCGGGATAGCTGGTTTTAATAATAACCTGCACATCGGAGAGATCCGGCAGCGCATCCACTGGCGTATTAATGATGGTCCAGGTGCCCCAGATGCTCAGAAACAACGCGCCCATCAGCACCAAAAAACGGTTCGCCACCGAGCGACGAATAATCCATTCAATCATTGGTTATTCCCTCAATGCGCATGGGTAGCACTTTCAGAGCGCATCCGCTCCAGTGCGCCAGAAATATTGGCTTCGGAATCAATCAGGAACAGGCCGCTGGAAACCACCTTTTCACCTTCCGCCAGACCAGAGCGTAATGCGGTGACGCCTTGCGATGCCTGGAAAACAGCAACGCGTTTCGGTACAAAGCGCCCGTCGGCATCAACGGTAATCACCCGCTGTTCGCTGCCGGTATCAATCAGCGCTTGTGACGGAATGAGCAGCATCGGTTCGCTGGCGGTGTTGAGTTGCAACCAGGCGTTCATGCCCGGTTTTAGCGCCTCGTCGGCGTTGTCGACTTCCAGACGCAGCTGCAGCGTGCGGGTCGCGGCATCCACGCCAGGTAGCAGCGTCCATTTGCGGATGGTGAGTGTTTTATCCGGTCGTGCCGGAACGGTGAGCGTAAACTGCGAGGCATCTTTCACCAGCCAGGCGATAGACTCCGGGATCGCAGCAGTGACCCACACCGGGTCCATACCCTGAATTTTCGCTACCACGTTATCTTTGGCGATATTCATTCCCGCGCGCAGATCAAACGCGGTGATCACACCATCAATGGGTGCTTTGAGCGTAAAGCGAGTCTGGATTTTTTGCGTGGCGATCAGGCGGCGAATATCCGCCTCCGGCATTCCCGCCAGTCGCAGCCGCTCAAGAATGCCTTCAGTCTGGGTCGCCGTACCGCCCGTTTCGCGCAGCAGTAAATACTCACTCTGCGCTTCCACCCAGTCGGGAATGGTCAGGTCGAGAAGCGGTGTGCCCTTTTGTACTTTATCGCCCACGGTAAGCGGATACACCTTGTCGATAAACCCGGCAGCGCGAGCCTGCACAATGGCATACTGATACTCGTTGTAACTGACATTCGCCGGGAAACTCTGGGCAAAAGTCAGCGGCCCGCGCGTGACGGTAGCCGTTTTCACCCCCAGATTCTGCGTCTGAGTCGGGTCAATGCGCACACCAGACGCAGAACTCTCTTCATCGGCATATTTCGGCACCAGATCCATATCCATAAACGGCGATTTACCTGGTTTATCGAACCGCGTATTGGGATACATCGGGTCGTACCAGAATAAGATTTTACGTTCTGCGGTCGACGTTTTTTCTGCAGGCGGTTCCGCCTTTGCAACCCAGGTAAAACCTGCCGCAGAAATAATACCGCCCGCGATCATGCTGCCGATAATAAGCGCGATTTTTTTCATCTCATTAAACCTGGGTTACTGGCTGACTTTAATATCCTGTAATAAAGAAAGGTTGCCCTGCTGGACAAAATTAAACGCCACTTTGTCGCCGGTTTTAATTTCACTCATTTTCGTCTGCGGGGTGATGGTAAAGCGCATGGTCATCTCCGGCCAGTTCACAGCAGCAATCGGATCGTGATGGATGGTGATTTTTTTGCTTTCCAGATCAATACCCTTTACCTCGCCAGTGGCACTAATAACCTGTGGTTGTGCTTCGCTCATGGTTTCATGATGATGTTCGTTAGCCTGGGCATTAAAGCCAATAACGGTAAACAGACTGAACATTGCGACTTGCAGTGCTTTTTTCATTTATTCTCTCCTGGAGTTAAAAGTTATTGCTGCCAACCGCCACCAAGTGCGGTATATAAAGAAATTTCGTTAACCTGACGGGCATAATTCAGGTCAAGTAAAGTTTGTCGGGTTGCAAATAACGAACGTTCGGCATCCAGCACTTCCAGATAACTTACTGCGCCGTGCTGATATAATGCCCGCGCCCGTTGCAAAGTAATTTGCAGCGATGCCAGATAACGCTGCTGGGCGCTAATTTGATCGTTCAGGCTTTGACGTAATGCCAGCGCATCTGCCACTTCTTTAAAGGCGTTCTGGATTTTCTGTTCATAATTCACTACCGACTGCTGCTGGCGAATTTCGGCGATATCCAGATTGGCCTGGTTGCGTCCGGCATTAAAAATGGGGATCTCAATTTTAGGAATAAAATTCCACATCCCGCTGCTGGCGTTAAATAATGACGACAGATCGCTGCTGGCGGTTGATATTCCGCTGGTCAGGCTTATAGATGGGAAAAATGCCGCGCGTGCGGCCCCAATATTGGCATTAGCCGCCATTAACGCGTGTTCAGCTTCCATAATATCCGGGCGCTGCAATAAGATTTGCGACGACAAGCCCGCCGGTAATTTAACGCTTTGCAGGCTGTCGCTGTTTACTGTCTGCGCTTGCGGCAGCTTGCCGTAGCTTCCCAGCAACAGTTGCAATGCATTATTCGCCTGCGCCAGTTCCCCCTGACGTTTAGCGATGTCGCTGCGGGTACTTTCTATCACCCCGCGAGCCTGTTCCAGCGCCAGAACATTACTGCTACCTGTCAACAGTTGTTTTTCGACAAACGCATATGACTGCTGATAATTACGCAGCGTTTCTTCAGCTATTTGCAATTGCGCATACGCCAGTTGCTGATTGAAATAGCTTTGCGCGACATTAGAAACCAGCAGAATATGCACCGCGCGCTGAGCTTCCTCAGTGGCTAAATAATTTTGGCGCTCGGCTTCGCTCATGTTCTTTAAGCGACCGAAAAAATCGAGGTCAAAGCTGGCGTTAAGGCCGGTCGAAAACTCCCGTGTCGTGGCGGTATTCCCTTTAAGATTACCGCTCCAGCTGCCGCTGCCCTCGCCATTGAGCTGTGGGTAGCGGTCGGCATCGGTCAGACGATATTGCGCCCGTGCCTCCTGCACTTTCAGCGTCGCCATGCGCAAATCCCGGTTATTCACCAGCGCCTCGCTAATCAGCGTCTTCACCTGATTATCAACAAAAAAGGTGCGCCAGCCCGCGTTCTGATAGTTATCTGCTGCGTTAACGAGGCCGTTCTGGCTGAGTGAGAACTGCTGCGGTACGGGCATTGCCGGGCGCTGATAATCCGGTGCCAGTGAACAACCGGTTAGCGCAAGGGCCACACAAAATGGCAGAAGTTTACAAGGAGACATAGGCTCATAATTTCTGATGATTTTATGCCGCCAACTTTACTCGCCAGGCTCTGATTTTCCGGTGACAGGAAAATGACAAAATTGTCATTTTGCCAATAAGCGATTGCCATCTGATCCCGCTACTCTAGAATTGCCCGGGCAACATGCGGAGGAAATATGAAACTGTTGATTGTCGAAGATGAAAAGAAAACCGGAGAATACTTGACCAAAGGGTTAACCGAAGCCGGTTTTGTGGTCGATTTGGCCGACAACGGGCTGAATGGCTACCATCTGGCGATGACCGGTGATTATGATCTGATAATCCTCGATATTATGCTGCCGGACGTGAACGGCTGGGATATCGTACGCATGTTACGCTCCGCCAATAAAGGGATGCCGATTCTGTTGCTTACCGCGCTTGGCACCATTGAACATCGCGTCAAGGGGCTGGAGTTGGGGGCAGATGACTACCTGATGAAACCATTCGCTTTTGCTGAACTGCTGGCGCGGGTGCGCACTCTCCTGCGGCGCGGGGCGGCGGTGATTATCGAAAGTCAGTTTCAGGTTGCCGATCTGATGGTCGATCTCGTCAGCCGCAAAGTCACCCGCAGCGGCACGCGCATCACTCTGACCAGTAAAGAGTTTACTCTGCTGGAGTTTTTCCTCCGCCATCAGGGCGAAGTGCTGCCCCGCTCGCTTATCGCCTCGCAGGTGTGGGACATGAATTTCGACAGCGACACTAACGCCATTGATGTAGCGGTGAAGCGGCTGCGCGGCAAAATCGACAACGACTTTGAGCCAAAGCTAATTCAGACCGTGCGCGGCGTGGGTTACATGCTTGAGGTGCCGGATGGTCAGTAAGCCATTTCAGCGCCCGTTTTCGCTGGCAACCCGCCTGACCTTTTTTATCAGCCTGGCCACCATCGCAGCGTTTTTCGCCTTTGCATGGATCATGATCCACTCAGTAAAAGTGCATTTTGCCGAGCAGGATATTAATGATTTAAAAGAAATTAGCGCCACGCTTGAACGGGTACTTAATCATCCTGACGAGACGCAAGCCCGACGCTTAATGACGCTGGAAGATATCGTCAGTGGATTTATTCCAACGTGTTGATCTCCCGGCAGATAGCCATGGTAAAACGGTGTATCACTCCCCGGTGCGCCGGATATCCGCGAAGAGTTTACGCGTGACGCCATACCGATAAAGACGCGCGGGGCGGTGAGGTGTATCTCCTTTCCGGCCCGACGATGATGATGCAGGCCACGGTCACGGGCATATGGAACCAGCAACTGGCGGATGATGCTGCGGTTGGCCCGTTGGTGGACGGCAAACCGATTTATACGCTCTACATCGCGCTTTCGATCGATTTTCATCTTCATTACATAAATGATTTGATGAATAAACTTATTATGACCGCATCTGTCATCAGCATCCTGATCGTCTTTATCGTGCTATTGGCGGTACATAAAGGTCACGCGCCGATCCGCAGCGTCAGCCGTCAAATCCAGAATATTACCTCGAAAGATCTCGACGTTCGCCTCGACCCGCAGACCGTGCCCATTGAGCTGGAACAGCTGGTACTGTCGTTCAACCATATGATCGAGCGTATTGAGGATGTCTTTACCCGCCAGTCCAATTTCTCAGCGGATATCGCTCACGAAATTCGCACACCAATTACTAATCTCATAACGCAAACGGAAATCGCCCTCAGCCAGTCGCGCAGCCAGAAGGAACTGGAAGATGTGCTCTACTCTAATCTCGAAGAGCTGACGCGAATGGCGAAAATGGTCAGCGATATGCTGTTTCTCGCTCAGGCCGATAACAACCAGCTAATCCCCGAAAAGAAAATGCTCAACCTGGCGGATGAAGTCGGCAAAGTGTTCGATTTTTTCGAGGCGTTAGCGGAAGATCGCGGCGTGGAGTTGCGGTTTGTTGGCGACAAATGTCAGGTTGCGGGCGATCCGCTGATGCTGCGTCGGGCGTTAAGCAACCTGCTTTCTAATGCCCTGCGTTATACGCCACCCAGTGAGGCTATTGTAGTGCGCTGCCAGACGGTCAATCATCAGGTGCAAGTTTCCGTCGAAAACCCCGGTACGCCCATTGCGCCCGAGCACTTACCGCGATTGTTTGACCGTTTCTATCGCGTTGACCCTTCCCGCCAGCGAAAAGGTGAAGGTAGCGGTATTGGGCTGGCGATAGTGAAATCGATTGTTGTCGCGCATAAAGGCACGGTTGCGGTAACGTCAGATGCGCGGGGGACAAGGTTTGTGATTATGCTGCCGGAGAGAGAGTGATTATTAAGTTCAAATTCAGGGCGTGGTGCATCACCTCCTGGTATTGTTGATCAACAAATTAGAGAAAAACTTATTAAACATATGAAATATCGAAGGCTTTTATTTTTCAAAGTTTCACGAGATGTTTGTATATGAAACTTAGTTAAATCTGTGTTTCTTCCAATTGTAGATCACAATGCCCTTTCTAAATTTTCATCGTTATAAACAAGCCATCTATCATATAAAGCAATGAATAATTTAATCGCGATTAATCATCATTAATTGTTATATTATTCACTCAATCTATTTATCAAGTGAATTTGATAAATTCCTAATTTAAAATATCCACTATTGAGCCAGTATTTAACAACGTTAAGATGTGCAATGTGCAGATCATGTTATCAGGGTGGAGCGGTAGCATATATTTCTTATGCAATCATTCATTTTAATAATGTTAATTGGATTATTTATTGCTGTGAATAAAAATATATTATGAATATTGGTTTAACTTTGCGTTTTTGTTACTCGTTGTGATATGCGTACCTGTCCTGAATAACGCCAAGAAACAAGAGGTTGAGCTTGTGATTATTTTTTTGACTGAACAGACACCCGTTTCTGTAAAGTAATATTTAAACAAAATTCTCACATAACCATAGCATTTTCTGTTCCTTCCCTAATAACGTCTGAAGTCGTCCCGCTTATCACATTATCCGCAGTTGTACGGTACGGATCATTATTCATTTTACTGGAGGTTGCTATGTCAACCGGATTACGTTTCACACTGGAAGTGGACGGCCTGCCGCCGGATGCTTTTGCGGTGGTTTCCTTTCATCTGAACCAGTCACTCTCTTCGCTCTTTTCCCTCGATCTCTCCCTGGTCAGCCAGCAGTTTCTCTCCCTTGAATTTGCGCAGGTGCTGGACAAAATGGCCTACCTGACGATATGGCAGGGCGATGAAGTACAGCGCCGGGTGAAAGGCGTGGTGACCTGGTTTGAACTCGGGGAGAACGACAAAAACCAGATGCTGTACAGCATGAAGGTGCACCCGCCGCTGTGGCGTGCCCGTCTGCGCCAGAACTTCCGTATCTTCAGAACAGGGACATCAAAAGCATCCTCGGCACGATATTGCAGGAAAACGGGGTGACCGAATGGAGCCCGCTGTTCAGCGAGCCACATCCTTCCCGTGAGTTTTGTGTCCAGGTGAGCCTGATTACGATTTCCTGTGCCGGATGGCGGCGGAGGAAGGCATCTTCTTTTATGAGGAGCATGCTTACAAAAGTACCGACCAGAGCCTGGTGCTGTGCGACACAGTCCGCCATCTGCCCGAATCTTTTGAAATCCCATGGAACCCGAACACCCGTACCGAGGTGAGCACCCTCTGCATCAGCCAGTTCCGCTACAGCGCACAAATCCGCCCTTCTTCCGTGGTGACCAAAGACTACACCTTTAAACGCCCCGGCTGGGCCGGACGTTTTGAACAGGAAGGCCAGCACCAGGACTACCAGCGCACGCAGTATGAAGTGTATGACTACCCCGGACGTTTCAAGGGGGCCCACGGGCAGAACTTTGCCCGCTGGCAGATGGACGGCTGGCGAAACAATGCAGAAACCGCGCGGGGAATGAGTCGCTCGCCGGAGATATGGCCGGGACGACGAATTGTGCTGACGGGGCATCCGCAGGCGAACCTGAACCGGGAATGGCAGGTGGTGGCAAGTGAACTGCACGGCGAACAGCCACAGGCGGTGCCAGGACGGCAGGGAGCGGGGACGGCGCTGGAGAACCATTTTGCGGTGATCCCGGCAGACAGAACATGGCGACCACAGCCGTTGCTGAAACCGCTGGTCGACGGCCCGCAGAGCGCTGTCGTGACAGGACCGGCAGGCGAGGAAATCTTCTGCGACGAACATGGTCGCGTGCGGGTGAAGTTCAACTGGGACCGTTATAACCCGGCAGACCAAGACAGTTCGTGCTGGATCCGTGTGGCACAGGCGTGGGCAGGCACCGGATTCGGCCACCTGGCGATACCGCGTGTGGGTCAGGAGGTGATTGTAGACTTCCTCAACGGCGATCCGGACCAGCCGATCATTATGGGGCGCACCTACCACCAGGAAAACCGCACCCCCGGCAGCCTGCCGGGAACAAAGACGCAGATGACCATCCGCTCCAAAACGTACATGGGCAGCGGATTTAATGAGCTGAAGTTTGATGATGCGACAGGGAGAGAACAGGTCTACATCCACGCGCAGAAGAACATGGATACCGAAGTGCTCAACGACCGTACCACCACCGTAAAACACGATCACCGCGAAACCGTAAAAAATGACCAGACGGTCACGATCCAGGAAGGTAACCGCCTTCTTACGGTGGAAAAAGGCCACAAGATCACCGGAGTACTGAAAGGGTCTTTATCTGAGGATGTCTTTCAGGACAGAGGCACGATTGCCGGTTCGGTGCATGTTGACGCTGTAAACAATGGTGGCGAAGGCGACGGTATACAGGCTTATACGGCGATTAAGGAAATTTTGCTGGCCGTGGAGGAAAGCAAAATTGCGCTGACGCCGGATGGCATTCAGCTACAGGTCGGGGAATCGACGGTAATCAGGCTGTCGAAGGATGGCATCACCATCGTGGGCGGTTCTGTTTTCATCAACTGATTCACTCAGATTATCAGGGAGTATTTTATGCAGTTCACTTTTAATGAAGGCCACATTCAACTGCCGTCTCAATGGCAGGATCAGTCAATGCAGGTCCTGGTGTCCACAGATAACAGTGGCATCAACCTGGTCATTACCCGCGAAGCCGTTCCACGGGAACCCTGACACCAGAGCTGTACCAGGAAACGCTGGCGCTGTACCAGAGGCAAACTTGATGGGTACACCGAACATGCCTGCCGGAAATCACTCTGGCAGGCCCCGTGGCTGCTGGATTATTCCTGGAACGGTCCGGAAGATGAGGGGAATCAGGGGCGGATTAGCCAGATAGCCGTATTCCAGCGGCGTGGAGATACGCTGCTGACCTTCACTTTCAGCACCTCCTTATCCCTGAAGAACAGTCAAAAGACGATGCTGCTGGAGGTGATAAAGAGCTTCACCCCGTTGCCACCGGAGAATGACATCCAAAAGGACCAGCCGCGCTGACATAAACGAGGGATAACACATGAGTGAAGGACCAGGCGGGCCACAGGGAGCGACCGCAGGCGGTACGCTGGCAATGCGAATGCTGTCACAGCAGGCGATGGTCGCCAGCCAGATGAAACGGGCAGCCAACGACAAAGCCATTGCACAGATGCTGGCAGCAAAGAAGTCCGGCCCACCTGCCGCCGGCTGGGCGATGAAATTCAGCATAAAGTTTTCTGGGGGCACTGGCAGGCCGTGCTGGGCGATAGTGACCATCGCAGAAGGTTGCCTGATTATGGCCGCCTGCCACCGGCCCTTATGCGCTGGTTCTGGTGCCTGCGCTGATGTATGCCAGCTATAAGGCGAGTGATTATGTGGAGGAGAAACAGAACCAGCTTGAGTCATGGATAAACAGCTTTTGTGACACGGACGGCGCCATCAATACCGGTTCTGAAAATGTAAACATTAACGGAAAGCCCGCTGCCAGGGCCGCCGTCACCCTTCCCCCTCCTCCCCCACCTGGAGCAATACCTGAAGTCCCACAGGGGGAACCCTCATGGGGTGATATTGCCACTGACCTGCTTGAATCGGCAGCGGAAAAAGCAGTACCACTGGCGAAGGCCTGGGGGAACGCTGTTATCACCCTGACGGACAGCAATGCCGGTTTTATGGATCGCGTCAGCGCCGGCGCATCGCTTCTGTTTCCCGCCGGTCCGGTATTAATGGAGTTTGCCACCATGGTGGGCGGGCGTGGCGAAATCAAAAAAGATGTGGATTTCCCGGAAGCCGGTGAGGACACGGCGCTCTGCGACAAGGAGAACAAACCACCGAGGATAGCCCAGGGCAGCAGCAACGTCTTTATCAACAATCAGCCTGCCGCGCGCAAGGGCGACAAACTGGAGTGCAGTGCGGCAATCGTGGAAGGTTCGCCGGACGTCTTTATTGGCGGTGAGCAGGTCACATATCTGGATATCCAGCTGGAGTTCCCGCCATGGCAGAGAATGATCCTGGGAGGAATAACGATAGCCAGCTATCTTCTGCCGCCAGCAGGACTGCTGGGAAAACTGGGGAATCTGGCGAGACTCGGCAAACTGGGAAACCTGCTGGGGAAAAGCGGGAAGCTGCTGGGCGCAAAGCTCGGCGCGTTGCTGGGGAAAACAGGTAAGTCGTTAAAAAGTATTGCCAATAAAGTCATCAGATGGGTAACAGATCCTGTCGATCCGGTAACCGGCGCATACTGCGACGAACGTACCGACTTTACGCTGGGCCAGACCCTCCCCCTCTCCTTCACCCGTTTCCACAGTTCTGTACTGCCGCTGCATGGCCTGACCGGCGTGGGCTGGAGCGACTCCTGGAGCGAATACGCCTGGGTGCGTGAACAGGGAAACCGGGTGGATATCATCACCCAGGGAGCCACGCTGAGATTTGCCTTCGACGGTGACAGTGATACGGCGGTTAACCCGTATCACGCCCAGTACATTCTGCGCCGCCTCGACGATTACCTGGAGCTGTTCGACAGGGATGCACTGAGCAGCCGCTTCTTTTATGACGCCTTTCCGGGAATGCGTCTGCGCCACCCGGTGACTGACGATACCAGCGATGACCGCCTGGCACACAGCCCCGACGACCGGATGTATATGCTGGGCGGGATGAGCGACACCGCCAGCAACCGCATCACGTTTGAGCGCGACAGCCAGTACCGCATCACGGGTGTCAGTCACACCGACGGGATCCGGCTTAAACTGACGTACCATGCCAGCGGCTACCTGAAAGCCATTCACCGCACGGATAACGGCATACAGACGCTGGCGACCTACGAACAGGATGCGCGGGGGCGGCTGACCGAAGCGGATGCGCGGCTGGACTACCACCTGTTTTATGAGTACGACGCTGCGGACCGGATCATCCGCTGGTCCGATAACGACCAGACGTGGAGCCGTTTCACCTACGATGAACAGGGCCGGTGCGTGACCGTCACCGGGGCGGAGGGCTATTACAACGCCACGCTGGACTATGGTGACGGCTGCACCACCCTGACGGACGGCAAGGGCACTCACCGTTATTACTATGATCCTGACGGCAATATTCTGCGGGAAGAAGCGCCGGACGGCAGCACCACCACGTATGAATGGGATGAATTCCATCACCTGCTGGCCCGCCACTCCCCTGCCGGGCGGGTGGAGAAGTTTGAATACAACGCCGCACACGGTCAGTTAAGCCGTTACACGGCGGCAGACGGCGCGGAGTGGTTGTACCGCTATGATGAGCGCGGCCTGCTCAGCAACATCACCGACCCTGCCGGGCAGACGTGGACACAGCTGTGCGATGAACGCGGCCTGCCGGTAAGCCTGGTGTCGCCACAGGGCGAAGAGACCCGGCTGGCGTACACCGCTCAGGGGCTGTTGTCGGGAATATTCCGCCAGGATGAACGGCGTCTGGGCATAGAGTACGACCACCACAACCGGCCGGAAACACTCACCGACGTGATGGGCCGTAAACACCATACCGAATACAGCGGTCACGACCTGCCGGTGAAGATGCGCGGCCCCGGCGGTCAGTCAGTGCGGTTACAGTGGCAGCAGCACCATAAACTGAGCGGCATTGAACGTGCTGGAACCGGCGCGGAAGGATTTCGCTATGACCGCCACGGCAACCTGCTGGCCTGGACGGACGGTAACGGCGTTGTCTGGACGATGGAATACGGCCCGTTCGATTTGCCGGTGGCGCGAACGGACGGTGAAGGCCACCGCTGGCAGTACCGCTACGATAAAGACACGCTGCAACTGACAGAAGTCATTAACCCGCAGGGCGAATCATACCTTTATGTTCTGGATAACTGTGGCCGGGTGACGGAAGAGCATGACTGGGGCGGCGTGGTCTGGCGTTACCGCTATGACGCCGATGGCCTGTGTACCGCCAGGGTTAACGGCCTGGAGGAAACTATCCTCTACAGCCGGGACGCCGCAGGCCGCCTGGCAGAAATCATCACGCCGGAAGGCAAAACGCAGTATGCGTATGACAAATCCGGCAGGCTGACGGGTATCTTCAGCCCGGACGGCACATCACAGCGCACCGGCTACGACGAACGCGGGCGGGTGAATGTCACCACTCAGGGCCGACGGGCCATTGAATACCACTACCCCGACGAACACACCGTCATCCGCTGTATCCTGCCACCGGAAGATGAACGCGACAGACACCCCGATGAATCCCTGCTGAAAACCACGTACCGCTACAACGCCGCCGGAGAACTGACGGAGGTCATTCTGCCGGGGGATGAGACGCTGACGTTCAGCCGTGATGAGGCGGGACGTGAAGTGCTCCGGCACAGTAACCGGGGTTTTGCCTGTGAACAGGGCTGGAATGCAGCCGGTCAGCCTGTCAGCCAGCGCGCCGGATTTTTTCCGGAAGAAGCCACATGGAGCGGGCTGGTTCCCTCACTGGTACGGGAGTACCGTTACGACAGCGCGGGTAATGTGTCGGCTGTCACCAGCCGGGAAGATTACGGACGGAAACACGGCGGGAGTACCGGCTGGACCGGAACGGCGGTCACGGCGGTGACAGCCTCAGGCACCGGGCTGGGCTATGGCGAAGGCGATGAGTCCTATGGCTATGACAGTTGTGGCTACCTGAAGGCGCAGTCTGCGGGCAGGCACCGGATAAGTGAAGAGACTGAGCGGTATGCCGGAGGCCACCGGCTGAAACAGGCCGGAAACACGCAGTATGACTATGACGCCGCAGGCCGGATGGTCAGCCGGACAAAACACCGTGACGGCTATCGCCCGGAAACAGAGCGGTTCCGGTGGGACAGCCGTGACCAGCTGACCGGGTATTGCAGCGCACAGGGTGAGCAGTGGGAATACCGCCACGACGCCAGCGGCAGACGAACAGAGAAACGCTGCGACCGGAAGAAAATCCGCTTCACGTATCTGTGGGACGGCGACAGTATTGCGGAAATCCGGGAATACCGCGATGATAAACTGTACAGCGTACGGCACCTGGTGTTTAACGGCTTTGAGCTGATAAGCCAGCAGTTCAGCCGGGTACGGCAGCCGCATCCGTCCGTCGCCCCGCTGTGGGTGACGCGGACGAATCATGCGGTGAGCGACCTGACGGGCCGTCCGCTGATGCTCTTTAACAGTGAAGGTAAAACCGTCTGGCGACCGGGACAGACCAGCCTGTGGGGGCTGGCACTCAGCCTGCCCGCAGACACCGGCTACCCGGACCCGCGCGGGGAACTGGACCCGGAAGCCGACCCCGGCCTGCTGTATGCAGGACAGTGGCAGGATGCCAGGGAAAGATCATGTAACGCCGGTTTTTTGTACTAAATAATTCGCATTTTATGTTTAAAAATTGAGATATTCCTCATTACCTGAAGCTGTTTTTTATTGCTTATACATGATCAAATACTCCTTACATAAATAAGGTGAACAAAATGGAACTTAAAAAATTGATGGAACATATTTCTATTATCCCCGATTACAGACAAGCCTGGAAAGTAGAGCATAAATTATCGGATATTCTACTGTTGACTATTTTTGCCGTTATTTCTGGTGCGGAAAGTTGGGAAGATATAGAGGATTTCGGGGAAACACATCTCGATTTCTTGAAGCAATATGGTGATTTTGAAAATGGTATTCCTGTTCACGATACTATTGCCAGAGTTGTATCCTGTATCAGTCCTGCAAAATTTCATGAGTGCTTTATTAACTGGATGCGTGACTGCCATTCATCAGATGATAAAGACGTCATTGCAATTGATGGAAAAACGCTCCGGCACTCTTATGACAAGAGTCGCCGCAGGGGAGCGATTCATGTCATTAGTGCGTTCTCAACAATGCACAGTCTGGTCATCGGACAGATCAAGACGGATGAGAAATCTAATGAGATTACAGCTATCCCAGAACTTCTTAACATGCTGGATATTAAAGGAAAAATCATCACAACTGATGCGATGGGTTGCCAGAAAGATATAGCAGAGAAGATACAAAAACAGGAGGTGATTATTTATTCGCGGTAAAGGAAACCAGGGGCGGCTAAATAAAGCCTTTGAGGAAAAATTTCCGCTGAAAGAATTAAATAATCCAGAGCATGACAGTTACGCAATGAGTGAAAAGAGTCACGGCAGAGAAGAAATCCGTCTTCATATTGTTTGCGATGTCCCTGATGAACTTATTGATTTCACGTTTGAATGGAAAGGACTGAAGAAATTATGCGTGGCAGTCTCCTTTCGGTCAATAATAGCAGAACAAAAGAAAGAGCCAGAAATGACGGTCAGATATTATATCAGTTCTGCTGATTTAACCGCAGAGAAGTTCGCCACAGTAATCCGAAACCACTGGCACGTGGAGAATAAGCTGCACTGGCGTCTGGACGTGGTAATGAATGAAGACGACTGCAGAATAAGAAGAGGAAATGCAGCAGAATTATTTTCAGGGATACGGCACATCGCTATTAATATTTTGACGAATGATAAGGTATTCAAGGCAGGGTTAAGACGTAAGATGCGAAAAGCAGCCATGGACAGAAACTATCTGGCGTCAGTCCTTGCGGGGAGCGGGCTTTCGTAATCTTGCCCTGCCTGCTCACCTCCTCCAGGCACTTCCACTACATTATGACCTGCTCGGTGCCACCGCTCCTTTTCACTATGACGTTAACCTCCCCTCCTTGACACCATGCTTTTGTCTACATTCTACGCAAACGGCAACTTTTATAACCAGTGTAAAAATAACGTGCCGCAATAGTCATACCTATTAATGGTAAAAAGCTGTCACAATTCATAAAAAACCTTAATATACGCCACCCTAAACATAACCAGCGTTAATGTAAGGTTTTTGTGTGGACTGGCTTCTTGATGTTTTTGCAACCTGGCTCTACGGCTTAAAAGTAATCGCGATAACGTTAGCGGTCATCATGTTCATCAGCGGGCTGGACGATTTTTTTATTGATGTCGTCTACTGGGTACGCCGCATTAAACGCAAGTTGAGTGTTTATCGCCGCTACCCGCGAATGAGTTACCGCGAACTGTATAAACCAGATGAAAAACCGTTAGCGATTATGGTTCCGGCGTGGAATGAAACGGGCGTCATCGGCAATATGGCCGAGCTGGCGGCGACCACGCTCGACTACGAAAACTATCATATCTTTGTTGGCACCTACCCCAACGACCCCGATACTCAACGTGATGTTGACGAAGTGTGCGCTCGCTTTCCGAACGTGCATAAGGTAGTCTGCGCGCGTCCTGGTCCCACCAGCAAAGCCGACTGTCTGAACAACGTGCTGGACGCCATCACCCAGTTTGAACGTAGCGCCAATTTCGCTTTTGCTGGTTTTATTCTGCATGACGCCGAAGATGTGATTTCACCGATGGAATTGCGTCTGTTCAACTATCTGGTCGAGCGTAAAGATCTGATTCAGATCCCGGTGTATCCGTTCGAACGCGAATGGACGCACTTCACCAGCATGACTTACATTGATGAGTTTTCAGAGCTGCATGGCAAAGATGTTCCGGTGCGTGAAGCCCTCGCCGGACAAGTGCCCAGCGCAGGCGTCGGCACCTGTTTCAGCCGCCGCGCCGTGACCGCTCTGTTAGCTGACGGTGACGGTATTGCTTTCGACGTGCAGAGTCTGACTGAAGATTACGACATTGGTTTCCGCCTGAAAGAGAAAGGTATGACGGAAATTTTTGTCCGTTTTCCGGTGGTGGACGAAGCCAAAGAACGCGAGCAGCGCAAATTTTTACAGCACGCACGGACGTCAAACATGATCTGCGTGCGCGAATATTTCCCCGATACCTTTTCGACTGCAGTTCGACAAAAATCTCGCTGGATCATCGGCATTGTTTTCCAGGGCTTTAAAACCCACAAATGGACCTCCAGCCTGACGCTGAACTACTTTCTCTGGCGCGACCGCAAAGGGGCAATCAGTAACTTTGTCAGCTTCCTCGCGATGCTGGTGATGCTCCAGCTTTTGCTGTTGCTGGCGTATGAAAGTTTGTGGCCCAATGCCTGGCATTTCCTTTCTATTTTTAGCGGCAGCGCATGGTTAATGACCCTGCTGTGGCTAAACTTTGGCTTGATGGTTAACCGCATCGTGCAGCGGGTGATTTTCGTCACTGGCTACTACGGTCTGACGCAGGGGCTGCTATCTGTCCTGCGTCTTTTCTGGGGCAACCTGATTAACTTCATGGCCAACTGGCGCGCGCTAAAACAGGTACTTCAACACGGCGATCCACGTCGCGTCGCGTGGGATAAAACAACGCATGACTTCCCCAGCGTGACTGGCGATACCCGCTCGTTGCGCCCGTTAGGCCAAATTCTGCTGGAAAATCAGGTCATCACTGAAGAACAACTCGATACAGCACTGCGTAATCGCGTCGAAGGTCTACGCCTGGGCGGTTCAATGCTGATGCAGGGGCTGATTAGCGCCGAGCAGCTGGCACAGGCGCTGGCAGAGCAAAACGGCGTGGCGTGGGAATCCATCGATGCCTGGCAGATCCCGTCCTCGCTGATTGCCGAAATGCCAGCCTCCGTAGCGCTGCATTATGCAGTACTGCCGCTGCGTCTGGAAAATGATGAGTTAATTGTCGGCAGTGAAGATGGTATTGACCCGGTTTCGCTGGCGGCCCTGACGCGTAAAGTCGGACGCAAAGTGCGTTACGTCATTGTTCTGCGGGGACAAATTGTCACGGGGTTACGTCACTGGTATGCACGCCGACGCGGTCACGATCCGCGGGCAATGTTGTACAATGCGGTTCAGCATCAGTGGCTCACGGAACAGCAGACCGGTGAAATCTGGCGGCAATATGTGCCGCATCAGTTCCTGTTCGCCGAAATACTGACCACGCTCGGTCATATTAATCGTTCAGCAATTAACGTGTTGTTATTGCGCCATGAACGCAGTTCTCTGCCGCTCGGCAAGTTTTTGGTCACCGAAGGCGTTATCAGCCAGGAAACGTTGGATCGCGTCCTGACAATTCAACGCGAATTACAAGTTTCGATGCAATCACTATTACTCAAAGCAGGTTTAAACACAGAACAGGTTGCGCAACTGGAGTCCGAAAATGAAGGAGAATAACCTTAATCGCGTCATCGGATGGTCTGGTTTACTGCTGACGTCTTTATTGAGTACCAGCGCACTCGCAGACAATATCGGCACCAGCGCAGAAGAGCTGGGGCTGAGCGATTATCGCCATTTTGTTATTTATCCCCGTCTCGATAAGGCGCTGAAGGCACAGAAAAATAACGACGAAGCAACCGCCATCCGCGAATTTGAATATATACACCAGCAGGTGCCGGATAATATTCCGCTGACTTTATACCTTGCGGAAGCCTATCGCCATTTTGGTCATGATGACCGGGCGCGGCTGTTGCTTGAGGATCAACTGAAACGTCACCCAGGAGATGCCCGACTTGAGCGCAGTCTGGCGGCTATTCCGGTTGAAGTGAAAAGCGTTACGACTGTTGAAGAACTGCTTGCCCAGCAAAAAGCGTGCGACGCTGCGCCGACCCTGCGTTGTCGCAGTGAAGTCGGGCAGAATGCCCTGCGGCTGGCACAATTACCTGTCGCCAGAGCGCAACTGAACGATGCGACGTTTGCTGCATCGCCAGAAGGAAAAACGCTGCGAACCGATCTGCTGCAACGGGCAATCTACCTGAAACAATGGTCCCAGGCAGATACGCTATACAATGAAGCACGCCAGCAGAACACATTAAGCGCGGCAGAACGCCGTCAGTGGTTTGACGTGCTTCTTGCCGGGCAGCTGGACGATCGGATCCTGGCACTGCAATCACAGGGGATCTTCACCGATCCTCAGTCATATATTACTTACGCGACCGCGCTGGCTTATCGTGGCGAAAAAGCACGCCTCCAGCATTATCTCAATGAAAATAAGCCGCTGTTTACCACGGACGCACAAGAGAAAAGTTGGCTCTATCTGTTATCTAAATACAGCGCCAACCCCGTTCAGGCATTGGCGAATTATACGGTGCAGTTTGCCGATAACCGCCAGTATGTTGTTGGCGCGACGCTACCGGTGCTGTTAAAAGAAGGTCAGTACGACGCAGCGCAAAAACTGCTCGCCACCCTCCCCGCCAATGAAATGCTTGAGGAGCGTTATGCTGTCAGCGTGGCGACCCGTAACAAGGCTGAATCTCTGCGTCTGGCACGATTGCTGTATCAGCAAGAACCGGCAAATCTTACCCGCCTGGATCAACTGACCTGGCAACTGATGCAGAACGAGCAGTCACGCGAAGCTGCCGATTTATTGCTGCAACGCTATCCTTTCCAGGGCGATGCGCGTGTCAGCCAGACTTTAATGGCGCGACTGGCGTCTCTGCTGGAAAGTCATCCTTACCTGGCAACGCCGGCGAAGGTGGCGATTTTATCGAAACCCTTACCGCTGGCGGAGCAACGTCAGTGGCAAAGTCAGTTGCCGGGTATTGCAGATAATTGCCCGGCAATAGTTCGCTTGCTGGGCGATATGTCGCCTTCCTACGATGCTGCCGCCTGGAACCGTCTGGCAAAGTGTTATCGGGACACGCTACCCGGTGTGGCGCTGTATGCATGGCTTCAGGCCGAACAACGACAACCTGGAACGCCGGCAACATCGTGCGGTTTTAATCAGGCGTATCAGGTTGAGGACTACGCCACCGCACTGGCGGCCTGGCAGAAAATCAGTCTTCACGACATGAGCAATGAGGATCTGCTTGCTGCTGCCAATACCGCCCAGGCGGCAGGAAATGGTGCAGCTCGCGATCGCTGGCTACAACAGGCAGAACAACGTGGACTGGGAAACAATGCCCTCTACTGGTGGCTGCATGCGCAACGTTACATTCCTGGTCAGCCGGAACTCGCACTGAGCGATCTCACGCGCTCAATCAATATTGCGCCTTCTGCCAACGCTTACGTTGCGTTGAGCGGGCGACAATTTATCGCCAACGTCATAATGTCCCGGCGGCGGTGAGTGATTTGCGCGCCGCGCTGGAACTGGAACCGAATAATAGCAACATCCAGGCAGCGCTTGGTTACGCCTTGTGGGATAGCGGTGATATCGCACAGTCGCGGGAAATGCTCGAACAGGCGCATAAAGGGCTTCCGGACGATCCGGCACTGATCCGACAACTGGCCTATGTGAACCAGCGTCTGGATGACATGCCTGCGACGCAGCATTACGCCCGGCTGGTGATTGATGACATTGATAATCAGGCGCTGATAACCCCACTGACCCCAAGAGCAAAAACCAGAAAACGCTTCCACTTCCGCCGCTCTGCATGAGAGGTCACCGCCGCTGGACGTTCAGTTTCGATTCTTCCATCGGCTTGCGTTCCGGCGCAATGAGTACCGCTAACAATAATGTCGGCGGCGCAGCGCCAGGGAAAAGCTATCGTAGCTACGGACAACTGGAAGCCGAGTACCGCATCGGACGCAATATGCTGCTGGAAGGCGACCTGCTCTCAGTTTATAGCCGCGTCTTTGCCGATACCGGAGAAAACGGGGTGATGATGCCGGTGAAAAATCCGATGTCCGGCACCGGTCTACGCTGGAAGCCGCTGCGCGATCAGATCTTTTTCCTCGCCGTCGAACAGCAGTTGCCGCTGAACGGCCAAAATGGCGCATCCGATACCATGCTGCGCGCCAGCGCCTCATTCTTTAATGGCGGCAAATACAGCGACGAATGGCACCCGAACGGTTCAGGCTGGTTTGCCCAAAACCTGTACCTCGATGCGGCGCAATATATCCGCCGTGATATTCCGTGGCGGACGCGGTGATTATCGCGTCAGCTGGCACGGTGTAGGCACGGACAGACTATTGAGCCTTACGCTCACGTTCAGGACAACGGCTATCGCATAAAGGCACCTGGCGCGTGCAGCGCCGCGGAGTGGGGTCCGCTGGAATATCTGGACCGGCGAGACGCACCTACGACGCCCTCTGGCCGCAAAGTCAGTCTCGGCGTCGAGTATCAACATACCTTTAAGGCGATTAATCAACGTAACGGAGAGCGCAACAACGCGTTTCTCACCATTGGAGTGCACTGGTAAATGCGT
>SCPN01000382.1_pt1 | contig 92624 bp, 75 predicted proteins | sample 6106831 | NCBI WGS metagenome assembly SCPN01 (sample SAMN10720447, study PRJNA508395) | human gut metagenome | isolation source: Participant 1, 0 month
GGTATGGCGCATATTCCACAGTTGAAAGATTAGCCAACGCGCTTCACATCGCCCACCAGCAGGATGTAAGAGAGCGCGCCAATCAACGCGACGGCGGAGATATAAACCAGTGCAGGTGCGAAACCGTAACCCTGCGCCAGGTACCCCACCACCAGCGGAACGGTGATGCCGCCCAGACCACCGGCGAAGTTAAACACGCCGCCGGTTAAACCAATCAGGCGCATCGGTGCCAGAGAAGAGACCAGCGACCAGGTAATCGAAGCAAAACCGTTGCCGAAGAATGCCAGCGCCATCAGGCACATAATCATCATCGGATCGTTGGTGTAGTTAGCGCCCATAATGCAGGTGGAGATCAGCAAGCCGCAGATAATCGGCGTTTTACGCGCAAAGCCCAGTGAAAAGCCCTTACGTACCAGCAGATCCGCGACCCAGCCAGAGAGCAGGACGCCGACAAACGCCGCGAGGAATGGCACCGTGGTCATAAAGCCTGCTTTCAGCGCCGTGATTCCTTTTTCCTGGGTTAAATAGTTCGGGAACCAGGTTAAGAAAAACCACAGTGTAGAAGCCACCGCAAATTGCCCAAGATAAACGCCGATCAGTTTACGATGGAACACCAGTTTCCAGTCTTTGGCTGTTAACGGCTGACGCGCCTCTTTCTTCACCGGCGCATCACCATCCACCAGACCGCCGCCATCACGAATGTAATCCAGTTCAGCTTTGCTGATACCTTTGGTCAGGCGCGGCGGCTGATAAACCTTAAACCAAATCAGCGACCAGATAATGCCGATACCACCAGTGACAATGAACACCCAGTGCCAGCTCAACATCTCCTGAATCCAGATCAGCAGCGGAGTCAAAAACGCCAGACCGACAAACTGACCAGACGTATAAAAACCAACGGCGGAAGCGCGTTCATGTTCCGGGAACCAGCTGGTCACCATCCGGTTATTGGTCGGGAAAGCGGGCGCTTCGAAAATACCGGTTATCGCACGCAGACCAATTAATGACATTAATCCCGTGGCAAAGCCCTGGAATAAAGTCGCCACTGACCAACCAAATATCGCAATAAAATAAGTCACGCGAGAACCTACGCGATCTAAAAACCAACCGCCGGGGATCTGGCATAGCGTATAAAGCCAGGCGAAGGCCGAAAATACATAGCCCATTTCCGCTTTCGTAATGCCGAACTCTTCCTGAATATGGGCGGAAGCCACGGCCAGGTTAGCGCGGTCAACATAACAAATGACCACCGTAATAAAGATCATCACCAGCGTCAGATAACGCCGACGCCCCGGCTTTGCTGCATTAACGGGAATATCCATAGCGAGCTTTCTCCAGATTTTGGGCATAGCGAAGCCGCTCACCATGCCCTGTAATTTACAGAGGGTTATATTTTTGTATTGCTGTTTTAGTGCCCGATTACGTGGCGGAATTACCACTCGCTACGCTGTTATCTCATGACGCCAGAGCGGATTACGCCAGTCCGGGGCATTTTTACTGAACTCAATAACTTTAGCTTCGTCGATTTCCACGCCTAAGCCCGGTTTCGTTAACGGTTTAAAGAAGCCGCCAACCATGCTGAAGTCTTCTTTGTTTTTCACAAAGTCGAGTAACTCCGCGCCTTTGTTGTAATGAATTCCCATACTTTGTTCCTGAAGTACCGCGTTATAGGAAACAAAGTCGATATGCAGACAAGCCGCCAGTGCAATCGGTCCGAGCGGACAGTGCGGCGCAAGGGTCACGTCATAGGCTTCTGCCATTCCGGCAATTTTGTAGCATTCGGTAATACCGCCTGCATGGGAGAGATCCGGTTGTAGAATCGAAATACCGCCTGCCTCCAGCACGCGTTTAAAATCGAAACGTGAGAACATGCGCTCACCCGCCGCCAGCGGAATATGCGTTTGTGCCGCCAGTTTCGGGTAGTATTCGGCTTGTTCCGCCAGCACCGGCTCTTCAATAAACAGCGGGCGATATGGCTCCAGTTCTTTAATCAGCACTTTCGCCATCGGCGCGCTGACGCGACCGTGGAAATCAAGACCAAACTCAATCTGATTGCCAAAAGCTTCACGAATTTGTGCCACGGTGTTGACTGCCGCATCTACCGCGCGGGAGTTATCAATTAGCCCCAGTTCTTCACAACCGTTCAGTTTGAAGGTATCGAAGCCGATTTCGCGCAGGGTTTTAATGCCGTCGATAACATCCGCCGGACGATCGCCGCCGACCCAACTGTAGGCTTTAATTTTGTCGCGAACCAGGCCGCCCATCAGTTGCCAGACTGGCGCATTCAGCACTTTGCCTTTGATATCCCATAACGCCTGGTCGATCCCGGCGATGGCGCTCATCAGGATTGGACCGCCACGATAAAATCCGGCGCGATACATCACTTGCCATAAGTCGTTGATGCGCGAAGGATCCTGACCAATCAAATAGTCACCCAGCTCGTGAACTGCCGCTTCCACCGTACGGGCGCGGCCTTCAATCACGGGCTCGCCCCAACCGACCACGCCTTCATCGGTTTCAATTTTCAGGAACATCCAGCGGGGAGGTAAACGATACGTGGTAATTTTGGTGATTTTCATTGCACTGCCTCTCGATACGCCTTAACAAATGCTGCTGCCTGCTGCGCGGTGCGTTCTACGGACTGCCCGGCGCGATAGAGATCGCTGCCTAAGCCCGCCCCAGCACAACCTGCGTCTATCCACTGCGCCAGGTTTTCTGGCGTCACGCCGCCAACGGCAAAGACTGCGATGTCCGATGGCAATACCGCTTTTAACGCTTTGATGTATTGCGGACCAAAAGCCGATGACGGAAATATTTTCAGCGCCTGCGCGCCCGCTTCGAGCGCGGTAAAGGCTTCGGTCGCCGTCGCGCAGCCGGGGCAGACGGTCATGCCGTAGCCCACCGCACGGCGGATCACTTCACTATGGATATTGGGCGTAACGATGAGCTGACAGCCCATCCTGGCGAGCGCATCGACCTGTTCAGGTTTCAGTACCGTACCTGCGCCAATCAACGCCTTGTCGCCATACGCATCAACGATGGCGGGAATGCTTTGCTCCCATTGTGGGGAATTCAGCGGGATTTCAACCGCGTCGAACCCGGCGTCAATCACCGCGCCAACATGCGCCAGCGCCTCGTCGGGCTTAATGCCGCGCAAAATGGCGATCAGCGGAAGTTTAGTTTGCCACTGCATGAGCGATGCTCCTTATACCAGCCTGAAATGCCGTGTCGCCCGCCACCGCCGTCACGTCGCAACCCATCGCCTGAAAGGCTTGCTGGTAGCGCGCGGTCAGCGATGTTCCGGCGACAAGGGTGATGGCGTGTTGATGGGTCACATAGTCGCGCATACTGGCAACCTCTGCGCCAATCAACAAACCAGAGAGAAATTCGCTGACCTGTTCGCGGGGAAGTGTTCCCAGCACATGCGAGGCGCGAACTTCAAAAAGCTGCGGCAATATGGCGGGCGTATTAAGACCACGCTCAAGGCCAGCCGTGAAGGCATCGGTAGAGTTTTCCTGCGGCGGCAAACCTGCGCCAATCAATGAGTGATTTAACAGTAAATGATGTAATTCACCGGTCATCACGGTGCGAAAATCGTTGATTTGCTGGCTATCGGCCTGCACCCATTTGCAATGCGTACCGGGCATAACATAAAGAGAGGAAGGAGCCAGAGCTCGCGCGCCGATCAATTGTGTTTCTTCGCCGCGCATCACATTGTGGTTATCGTCATGAGAGACGCATAATCCGGGAATAATCCAGATATTGTCGCCAACAGACGTTAATTGTTCGCCAATAGACGAAAAACGGGCAGGAACAGATAAATACGGAGCAACTTTCCAGCCGACATTGCTGCCGACCATTCCTGCCATCACCACTGGCGTATTTTCTTCACGCCAGTCGGTCGTCACTTCTGCTAACACCGCAGCCGGAGATTTTCCGTTCAGGCACGTGACGCCTGCTTCTGATTGCCTGCTGTCCAGGCAGTGGTCGCCCTGATAAAGCCAGGCGCGCAGATTGGTCGATCCCCAGTCAATTGCGATGTAGCGAGCTGTCATGTGATTTCCTTTAACCTTCGTGTCGAGCTGGCGATCATGGTAAGCGCCGCCTGCTCTGCCGCATCGCCGTCCTGATGCCGTATCGCATCGAACAGCGCCTTATGTTCCTGGAGCGTTTGCGGCATGTTGGCCTCATCGCCCATCCAGGTTCGTTCAAAAACCGCCCGCTGCAGCGAACTGATCGCAATGCTAAGTTGCTGTAACACCGGGTTATGCACCGACTGCAGCACCGCCTCGTGGTAGCGAATATCCGCTTCGTTAAACGCTTCGCGGTCCTGATTGTTGGCAATCATCTCGTTCAGCGCCGATTCAATCTGCGCCAGATCGCTGGAGGTCGCGCGCTCTGCCGCCCAACGGGCAATCGCCGGTTCCACCAGATTTCGCACTTCGCTCATTGCACTGATAAGCCGTGGGTCGTAGTCGTTTTCCAGCACCCATTGCAGTACGTCAGTGTCGAGGTAATTCCACTGGTTACGCGGTGCCACAAACGCCCCGCGATAACGTTTCATTTCAATCAGCCGCTTCGCCATCAGCGAACGGAACACCTCACGGATGATGTTGCGCGAGGTTGCAAACTCCTCACAGAGTTCCGCCTCAGCCGGAAGCGGCGAGCCAGGTACGTATTTGCCGTGAACGATCTGTTTACCCAGCGTAATGACAATGCGATCGGTTTTATTGAGAGTCATGGAGAGTCCTTGTGCTCTGTATGTTCTTCTCTACTTTACCCCGATCGATGCATAACGCGGCAACTTTGTAGTACCAGCGTGATGACGTTCGCGTTTGCCGTGCGCGTAATGTAGTACAAACTTATATTGTTGTACTACAATTTAGATCACAAAAAGAACAATGCATAAAAAAATGACATGCGTCGGGCAGAAATCTGAAAAGGGATATCAGGCGCTAAATGGGAGGGAAAGAAGAGTATGCTTTCAACGGCTTAGCTACTCGTTTAAAGGATTAATCATGAAGTTGAATCTTAAGGGATTTTTTAAGGCTGCCGGTTTATTCCCACTGGCGCTAATGCTTTCAGGCTGTATCTCGTATGCTCTGGTTTCCCATACCGCAAAGGGTAGTTCAGGAAAGTATCAATCGCAGTCAGACACCATCACTGGGCTATCGCAGGCAAAAGATAGTAATGGAACAAAAGGCTATGTTTTTGTAGGGGAATCGCTGGATTACCTTATCACTGATGGTGCCGATGACATCGTTAAGATGCTCAATGATCCAGCACTTAACCGGCACAATATTCAGGTTGCCGATGACGCAAGATTTGTTTTAAATGCGGGGAAAAAGAAATTTACCGGCACAATATCGCTTTACTACTACTGGAATAACGAAGAAGAAAAGGCACTGGCAACGCATTATGGTTTTGCCTGTGGTGTTCAACACTGTACCAGGTCACTGGAAAACCTAAAAGGCACAATCCATGAGAAAAATAAAAACATGGATTACTCAAAGGTGATGGCGTTCTACCATCCATTTAAAGTGCGATTTTATGAATACTATTCACCCAGAGGCATTCCGGATGGTGTTTCCGCAGCATTACTGCCAGTGACTGTTACGCTGGACATCATTACTGCACCGCTGCAATTTCTGGTTGTATATGCAGTAAACCAATAATCAGTAAGCGGGCAAACGCGTTTATGCTGTTTGCCCGTCCACTGATTAATTCAGCACATACTTCTCAATAGCAAACGCCACGCCATCTTCAAGGTTGGATTTGGTGACAAAGTTCGCCACTTCTTTCACCGAAGGAATAGCGTTATCCATCGCCACACCGACGCCTGCATATTCAATCATTGCGATGTCGTTTTCCTGATCGCCAATCGCCATGATTTCTTCCGGTTTAATACCTAACACGTCGGCCAGTGATTTCACACCCGTACCCTTGTTAACGCGTTTATCGAGGATTTCGAGGAAGTACGGCGCACTTTTCAGCACGGTATATTTCTCTTTCACTTCCTGCGGAATACGCGCAATAGCCTGGTCGAGGATGGCGGGTTCATCAATCATCATCACTTTCAGGAACTGGGTATTGGGGTCCATTTTCTCCGCTTCGCAGAACACCAGCGGAATGGTGGCAACGAAGGATTCATGCACCGTGTAGTAGCTGATATCGCGATTTGCTGTATACAGCGTGGTGCGGTCCAGGGCGTGGAAATGAGAACCGACTTCGCGAGAGAGTTTTTCCAGGAAACGGTAGTCGTCATAGCTGAGAGCGGTTTGCGCCACGGTGCTACCATCGGCGGCCTTCTGTACCAACGCGCCGTTATAAGTAATGCAGTAGTCGCCCGGCTGTTCCATATGCAGCTCTTTCAGGTAGTTGTGAACGCCTGCATAAGGGCGACCCGTCGTTAGCACGACATTCACGCCACGGGCGCGAGCTGCGGCAATCGCATTTTAACGGCGGGTGAAATGGGTGTGATCGGGCAGCAGAAGGGTGCCATCCATATCGATAGCAATGAGTTTGATAGCCATGAGTTCCCCAGGTAGACCTGACCATGCTAACGCGATTCCGCTCAAAATCAGTACAACACCCGAGGGAAGGGGGATGCAACGCGGTTGCATCTCCCTACATTTGCTTAGCGGAAGAGTTTCCCTTTCAGCAGTTCCATACCTGCGGAAAGCAGATCGTTATTGGCTTGTGGTGACACTTCACCTTGCGGTGAGAGCGCATCAATAATCTTCGGCAATTGCTCTGCCAGTAAACTGGAAGCTGTACTGGTATCCACGCCAAGTTTTTGCCCGAGATCGGACACCGCATTTGTGCCGAGCGCCGATTCCAGTTGCTCGCCACTAACCGATTGATTGCCCTGTTGATTACTCAGCCAGGTTGAGAGAATGGCCCCTAAGCCGCCACTTTGCAGTTTTTCCAGCAGCACCTGAATGCCGCCCTGCTCCTCAACCCAACTTAAAATAGCCTGATATTTCCCCGCATCGCCTTTCAGAAAGGCACCGACAACTTCATCAAAAAGCCCCATGATAATCACCTGTAAAGCGTTACGTGTTGACCCAAAAAGTATAGATTTGCGGGATGATAATTGCGGATTGCAGAAATAAAAAGGGCGGAGATGATCTCCGCCCTTTTCTTATAGCTTCTTGCCGGATGCGGCGTGAACGCCTTATCCGGCCTACAAAATCATGAAAATTCAATACATTGCAAGATTTTCGTAGGCCTGATAAGCGTAGCGCATCAGGCACGCTCGCATGGTTAGCGCCATTAAATATCGATATTCGCCGCTTTCAGGGCGTTCTCTTCAATAAACGCACGGCGCGGTTCAACGGCGTCGCCCATCAGCGTGGTGAACAACTGGTCGGCAGCAATCGCATCTTTAACGGTAACGCGCAGCATACGACGGCTTTCCGGGTCCATGGTGGTTTCCCACAGCTGTTCCGGGTTCATCTCGCCCAGACCTTTATAACGCTGGATGGAGAGGCCGCGACGGGACTCTTTCACCAGCCAGTCCAGCGCCTGCTCGAAGCTGGCTACCGGCTGACGACGCTCGCCACGTTCGATAAACGCATCTTCTTCCAGCAAGCCACGCAGTTTCTCACCCAGCGTGCAGATACGACGATATTCGCCACCGGTGATAAACTCGTGATCCAGCGGATAGTCAGTATCCACACCGTGGGTACGCACGCGAACAATCGGTTCAAACAGGTTTTGTTCGGCATTGGTGTGGACATCAAACTTCCACTGGCTGCCGTGCTGTTCTTTGTCGTTCAGTTCGCTGACCAGCGCGTTCACCCAGCGGGTAACGGTCTGCTCATCAGAGAGGTCGGCTTCCGTCAGCGTCGGCTGATAGATAAGCTCTTTCAGCATTGCTTTCGGATAACGACGCTCCATGCGGTTGATCATTTTCTGCGTCGCGTTGTACTCAGACACCAATTTCTCTAACGCTTCGCCAGCCAATGCCGGTGCGCTGGCGTTGGTGTGCAGCGTTGCGCCATCCAGCGCGATAGAGATCTGGTACTGATCCATCGCTTCGTCGTCTTTAATGTACTGTTCCTGCTTGCCTTTCTTCACTTTGTACAGCGGCGGCTGAGCGATGTAGACGTGACCGCGTTCAACGATTTCCGGCATCTGACGATAGAAGAAGGTCAACAGCAGCGTACGAATGTGCGAGCCGTCGACGTCCGCATCGGTCATGATGATGATGCTGTGATAACGCAGTTTGTCCGGGTTGTACTCGTCACGACCGATACCACAGCCAAGCGCGGTGATAAGCGTCGCCACTTCCTGAGAAGAGAGCATCTTATCGAAGCGCGCTTTCTCGACGTTGAGGATTTTACCCTTCAGCGGCAGAATCGCCTGGTTCTTGCGGTTACGCCCCTGCTTCGCAGAGCCGCCCGCGGAGTCCCCTTCCACCAGGTACAGTTCGGAAAGCGCCGGATCGCGTTCCTGGCAGTCTGCCAGTTTGCCCGGCAGGCCCGCTAAGTCGAGCGCACCTTTACGGCGGGTCATTTCACGCGCGCGACGCGCCGCTTCACGGGCACGGGCAGCATCGATAATTTTGCCAACCACGATTTTCGCGTCGGTTGGGTTTTCCAGCAGGTATTCTGCCAGCAGTTCGTTCATCTGCTGTTCAACCGCTGATTTCACCTCAGAAGAAACCAGTTTGTCTTTGGTCTGGGAGGAGAATTTCGGGTCCGGCACTTTCACGGAAACGACCGCAATCAGGCCTTCACGCGCATCGTCACCGGTGGCGCTAACTTTGGCTTTTTTGCTGTAGCCTTCTTTGTCCATGTAGGCGTTCAGGGTACGGGTCATCGCCGCACGGAAGCCTGCCAGGTGAGTACCGCCGTCACGCTGCGGAATGTTGTTGGTAAAGCAGTAGATGTTTTCCTGGAAGCCATCGTTCCACTGCAACGCCACTTCGACGCCAATACCGTCTTTTTCAGTGGAGAAGTAGAAGATATTCGGGTGGATCGGCGTTTTGTTCTTGTTCAGATATTCAACGAACGCCTTGATGCCGCCTTCATAGTGGAAGTGGTCTTCTTTGCCGTCGCGCTTGTCGCGCAGACGAATGGAAACGCCGGAGTTGAGGAACGACAACTCACGCAGACGTTTCGCCAGAATTTCATATTCGAACTCGGTCACATTGGTGAAGGTTTCGAGGCTGGGCCAGAAACGCACCATGGTGCCGGTTTTTTCAGTCTCGCCGGTAACCGCCAGCGGAGCCTGCGGTACACCGTGTTCGTAGATCTGACGGTGAATTTTACCCTCGCGCTGGATAACCAGCTCCAGTTTTTGCGACAGGGCGTTTACTACCGAAACACCAACGCCGTGCAGACCGCCGGACACTTTATAGGAGTTATCGTCAAATTTACCGCCTGCGTGCAGAACGGTCATGATCACTTCCGCCGCCGATACGCCCTCTTCCGGGTGAATACCGGTCGGAATGCCGCGCCCGTCATCCTGTACAGAGACAGAGTTATCGGCGTGAATGGTGACGATAATTTCTTTACAGTGACCCGCGAGCGCTTCGTCGATAGCGTTATCTACCACCTCGAATACCATGTGGTGCAGACCGGTGCCGTCATCCGTGTCGCCGATATACATACCCGGGCGCTTACGCACCGCATCCAGCCCTTTCAGGACTTTGATACTGGAGGAGTCATAAGAATTCGACATCAACGTTTCTCGCTCATTTATACTTGGGTTAATCCGTTATTTTACCCTTTTCCACGGTAAACATCTTCGAATTTTCGTCCGACATGTCTATAACGTGTTCAGCACTGATCGCGCTGACAAAGACCTGTGATTGCGTCGCTTTTAAGCGGCTGGCAAGCAGCCCGCGACGCTCATCATCAAGCTCAGAGGCAAAATCATCTATCAGGTAGAGACACCGCCGCCCGCTTTCACGGGTGAGGAACTCTCCTTGCGCCAGACGTAAGGCGCACATCAACAGCTTAAGCTGCCCACGCGATAAGGTATCTTCCACCGGCGCACCGTCGGCGCGAATGCGTAAGTCCGCTTTATGCGGGCCATGCGCGGTGTAGGTTAGCTGGCGATCGCGTTCAAAATTACGTTCCAGCACCTCAGCATATTCTGTCTCTTTCTCCCAGCCGCGCTGGAAAGAGAAAGTCAGAGAAAACTCAGGGAGAAATTGCTTACAGGTATCAGCCATATCGGCCGCGATACCGGCGCTATACTCCGCGCGCCAGGTGCTGATTTGCTCCGCCAGCGGGATCAGTTCTTTATCCCACGGGCGTAGCTGTTCGTAACGTGTCACCTGGCGCAGCGCCGCATTGCGCTGCTTGAGCAATCGCTTGAGATTGCTCCAGGCGGTGAAAAATCCGGGTTCGTTGTGAAAGCATCCCCAGTCGAGGAATGCTCTTCTGTATTTGGGGCCGCCGTTGAGTAAAGTAAACCCTTCAGGCGTTATCAGCTGCATCGGCATCAGGTGCGCCAACTCCGCAACCTTATGCCCGTCAGTACCGTCAATACGGACTTTGCTGTCGCCCTGTTTGTCTTTGGTTAAGCCAATCGCCGTCTCGCGCTCTTCGCCCTGTAATCGCCCATGGAGAACAAACGCCTCCTGCTCATGGCGAATGACGCGACCAATCTGCAAACTGCGAAACGCCCGACCATGGCCGAGCGTATAGATGGCTTCCAGCACGCTGGTTTTGCCACTGCCGTTGGCACCTACCAGAAAGTTAAAGCCGGGAGATAAAGCGAGATCCGCGGTTTCAATGTTGCGGAAATCGCGGATCAACAAGCGGGTGAGGGACATTACAGTCTCATTGGCATGACAACATAGGCAGCCGACTGTGATGCGGCATCTTCAATCTGCACGCTGGAAACCGAATCGGTCAGCATCATGCGGACGTTTTCACATTTCAGCGCGTTCAGGACATCCAGCACATAGCTGACGTTGAAGCCGATTTCCATCTCCGCACCGCTATAGGTAACGTCGAGGATCTCTTCCGCTTCTTCCTGTTCCGGGTTGTTGGCGGTGATTTTCAGCTGGTTTTCGCTGACATACAGGCGCACGCCGCGGAATTTCTCGTTAGAGAGAATTGCCGCGCGAGCAAACGCCTGCTTGAGGAGATCGCAGCCAGCTTCCAGATGTTTGTCCGGGTTCTTCGGCAGAACGCGACGGTAATCCGGGAAGCGACCATCCACCAGTTTGGAGGTGAAGATAAAGTCGCCAACGTGGGCGCGAATGTTGTTGCTGCCAATCTGTACGCGCAGCGGTGTCGCCGCCGTCGAGCATACGCATCAGTTCAATCACGCCTTTACGCGGCACGATCACCGAATGGCTGGCAAGATTGACCAATTGGCATTGAACAGACCGCCAGACGGTGGCCGTCAGGTTGCCACGGTGCGCAGTTCTTCACCTTCGGTTTCAAACAGCATACCGTTTAAGTAATAGCGAACGTCCTGATGCGCCATAGAAAACTGGGTCGCTTCAATCAGACGCTTCATCGTCGCCTGCGGCAGGGTAAATTCGACTTCGCTCTGCCAGTCATCGAGGTTCGGGAAATCCGCCGCTGGCAGGGTAGACAGCGAAAAACGGCTACGCCCGGAGCGCACCAGCATCCGTTCACCTTCCAGCTGCACGGCAATTTCCGCGCCTTCAGGCAGACCACGGCAGATATCAAAGAATTTGCGCGCCGGAACGGTCGTCGCTCCTGGCTCGTGTGGCTGAACCAGCGCAACACGTGCCACCATTTCCATCTCGAGATCAGTACCGGTCAGCGACAACGTACCGTCAGCAACCTGTAACAGCAGATTACCGAGAATCGGTAGCGTAGGACGACCACCTAACGGACCGCTCACCTGTTGTAGCGGTTTTAATAAATGCTCACGTTCTACGGTAAATTTCATAGGTTTACGATGACAATGTTCTGATTAAATTTGAAAAATCTTCTTTGATATCGTGGCTCTCTTCACGCAACTGCTCGATCTTACGGCAGGCATGAAGCACCGTCGTGTGGTCACGACCACCAAACGCATCGCCAATCTCCGGCAGACTGTGGTTAGTCAGCTCTTTCGCCAGCGCCATCGCCATCTGGCGCGGACGCGCCACCGAGCGGGATCGACGCTTGGAAAGGAGATCCGCAACTTTGATCTTGTAGTACTCCGCCACCGTCTTCTGAGATATTGTCGATGGTGACCAGTTTTTCCTGCAATGCCAGCAAGTCGCGCAGCGCCTCACGCACGAAGTCGATGGTGATCGCCCTTCCGGTAAAGTTGGCGTTGGCAATGACGCGGTTCAGCGCCCCTTCCAGCTCACGTACGTTAGATCGTAGACGCTTGGCGATAAAGAACGCCACTTCACCCGGCAAACGAATGTCGTTTTCGTCGGCCTTTTTCATCAGGATCGCCACACGGGTTTCCAGCTCTGGCGGTTCGATCGCCACAGTCAGTCCCCAACCGAAGCGGGATTTCAAACGATCCTCAACGCCGTTGATCTCTTTCGGATAGCGATCCGAGGTGAGAATGATCTGTTGATTACCTTCCAGCAGGGCGTTGAAGGTATGGAAAAACTCTTCCTGAGATCGTTCTTTATTAGCAAAAAACTGAATATCGTCGATCAGCAGTGCATCTACGGAACGGTAGTAGCGTTTAAACTCTTCGATCGCGTTGTTTTGCAGGGCTTTAACCATGTCCTGAACAAAGCGCTCGGAGTGCATATAAACCACTTTGGCATTCGGCTTGCGCGCCATAATGCCGTTACCCACCGCATGCAGCAGGTGAGTTTTACCCAGACCCGTGCCGCCATAAAGGAACAACGGGTTATAGGCACCGCCAGGGTTATCTGCCACCTGGCGAGCCGCCGCGCGCGCCAGTTGGTTAGATTTACCTTCGACGAAGTTATCAAACGTGTGTTTGACGTTTACGTTAGAACGATAGGTCGGTTCTGCCGGGGCCGGGACGTTATCCCAACCTGAGCGCGTAGAAGGCGCAGCACGTTGCGGCTGCGTTTGCGCCACCTGTGCAGGGGCCGCGACGTTGCTCGTCACTGCCGCTTGTGGCGTTTGCGTCACCGGTTTGGTGCCGACTTCAAAACGCAGCTGTGGGGCATCCGCTCCGCAGAAACTGGTTAGCAGTCCATTGATATTATTAAGGTACTTGTCCCGTACCCAATCGAGGACAAAACGGTTTGGCGCGTACAGGGCCAGCGTGTTATCGCTCAGTTCCGCCTGCAATGGGCGTATCCACATACTGAATTCTGTGGCTGGTAACTCATCCTGCAATCGGGCAAGACACTGCTGCCAAAGCGAAAGTGACACGGCGGACTCCACTCGAACAAAAGTCGATAATGACTAAGGCTGAAACATTCATGATTGTTGACGTACGTCGAAAAGACCCTGCTTGAGGGTGACGCACGAACCGCTGTCTGCGGTTATATGCCCGATCAAGATCCTGCAAAACGATCGGGACCGCGGATCATAGCCTAAACTGCGCAAGAGATCTTCTGTTTCTCACAGATTTTCCCGATTTATCCACAGGACTTTCCAGAACTCGCTAAGTGTAAACGATCCTGCCGCGAGGCGGGCACGATTTACGCCGCATATTGGAAAATTTAATGACCATAGACAAAAATTGGCTTAATCGATCTAATAAAGATCCAGGACGATCCTTGCGCTTTACCCATCAGCCCGTATAATCCTCCACCCGGCGCGCCATGCTGGTTTCCACTGGTGTGAGGTCGTACATTTTCCCTGCGAAAAGGTGCGGAAAAGCGCGGTAAATAAGGAAAGAGAATTGACTCCGGAGTGTACAATTATTACAATCCGGCCTCTTTAATCACCCATGGCTTCGGTGTCCATCGTTTCATTTTTCGGCGGATATCCAATAAAGCCATTGAATTTATTCAAGTTTAGGTAGAAATCGCCATGAAACGCACTTTTCAACCGTCTGTACTGAAGCGCAACCGTTCTCACGGCTTCCGTGCTCGTATGGCTACTAAAAATGGTCGTCAGGTTCTGGCACGTCGTCGTGCTAAAGGCCGCGCTCGTCTGACCGTTTCTAAGTAATAAAGCTAACCCCTGAGTGGTTAAGCTCGCATTTCCCAGGGAGTTACGCTTGTTAACTCCCAGTCAATTCACATTCGTCTTCCAGCAGCCACAACGGGCTGGCACGCCGCAAATTACCATTCTCGGCCGCCTGAATTCGCTGGGGCATCCCCGTATCGGTCTTACAGTCGCCAAGAAAAACGTTCGACGCGCCCATGAACGCAATCGGATTAAACGTCTGACGCGTGAAAGCTTCCGTCTGCGCCAACATGAACTGGATTTCGGCGAAAAAGGGGTTGCCGACCTCGATAACCGTGCTCTCTCGAAGCGTTGGAAAAATTATGGCGCCGCCACTGTCGCCTGGCTCGCGGGTCCTGATAGCCCTCATTCGGGTCTATCAACGCCTGATTAGTCCGCTACTCGGGCCGCATTGTCGTTTCACTCCAACCTGTTCAAGCTACGGAATTGAGGCATTGCGCAGGTTTGGAGTGATAAAAGGCAGTTGGTTGACGGTGAAACGCGTATTAAAATGCCACCCTTTACACCCTGGTGGTGACGATCCCGTCCCGCCCGGACCATTTGATACCAGAGAACACTAACGATGGATTCGCAACGCAATCTTTTAGTCATCGCTTTGCTGTTCGTGTCTTTCATGATCTGGCAAGCCTGGGAGCAGGATAAAAACCCGCAACCTCAGGCCCAACAGACCACGCAGACAACGACCACCGCAGCGGGTAGCGCCGCCGACCGGGCGTACCGGCCAGTGGCGGAAACTGATCTCGGTTAAGACCGACGTGCGATCTGACCATCAACACCCGTGGTGGTGATGTTGAGCAAGCTCTGCTGCCCTTTACCCGAAAGAGCTGAACTCTACCCAGCCGTTCCAGCTGCTGGAAACTTCACCGCAGTTTATTTATCAGGCACAGAGCGGTCTGACCGGTCGTGATGGCCCGGATAACCCGGCTAACGGCCCGCGTCCGCTGTATAACGTTGAAAAAGACGCTTATGTGCTGGCTGAAGGTCAAAACGAACTGCAGGTGCCGATGACGTATACCGACGCGGCAGGCAACACGTTTACCAAAACGTTTGTCCTGAAACGTGGTGATTACGCTGTCAACGTCAACTACAACGTGCAGAACGCTGGCGAGAAACCGCTGGAAATCTCCACCTTTGGTCAGTTGAAGCAATCCATCACTCTGCCACCGCATCTCGATACCGGAAGCAGCAACTTCGCACTGCACACCTTCCGCGGCGCGGCGTACTCCACGCCTGACGAGAAGTACGAGAAATACAAGTTCGATACCATTGCCGATAACGAAAACCTGAACATCTCTTCGAAAGGTGGTTGGGTGGCAATGCTGCAACAGTATTTCGCGACGGCGTGGATCCCGCATAACGACGGTACCAACAACTTCTATACCGCTAATCTGGGTAACGGCATCGCCGCTATCGGCTATAAATCTCAGCCGGTACTGGTTCAGCCTGGTCAGACTGGCGCGATGAACAGCACCCTGTGGGTTGGCCCGGAAATCCAGGACAAAATGGCAGCTGTTGCTCCGCACCTGGATCTGACCGTTGATTACGGTTGGTTGTGGTTCATCTCTCAGCCGCTGTTCAAACTGCTGAAATGGATCCATAGCTTTGTGGGTAACTGGGGCTTCTCCATTATCATCATCACCTTTATCGTTCGTGGCATCATGTACCCGCTGACCAAAGCGCAGTACACCTCCATGGCGAAGATGCGTATGCTGCAGCCGAAGATTCAGGCAATGCGTGAGCGTCTGGGCGATGACAAACAGCGTATCAGCCAAGAAATGATGGCGCTGTACAAAGCTGAGAAGGTTAACCCGCTGGGCGGCTGCTTCCCGCTGCTGATCCAGATGCCAATCTTCCTGGCGTTGTACTACATGCTGATGGGTTCCGTTGAACTGCGTCAGGCACCGTTTGCACTGTGGATCCACGACCTGTCGGCACAGGACCCGTACTACATCCTGCCGATCCTGATGGGCGTAACGATGTTCTTCATTCAGAAGATGTCGCCGACCACAGTGACCGACCCGATGCAGCAGAAGATCATGACCTTTATGCCGGTCATCTTCACCGTGTTCTTCCTGTGGTTCCCGTCAGGTCTGGTGCTGTACTATATCGTCAGCAACCTGGTAACCATTATTCAGCAGCAGCTGATTTACCGTGGTCTGGAAAAACGTGGCCTGCATAGCCGCGAGAAGAAAAAATCCTGATTCGGTGAGTTTTCGCTAAAATAAGGGCGGTCAGTTGACCGCCTTTTTTCTTTTCGTAGGGCGGATAAGCACCGCGCATCCGCCACACAAAGCAACAGGAACATCATGAGCGATAATGACACTATCGTAGCCCAGGCCACGCCTCCGGGACGTGGCGGCGTTGGCATCCTGCGCATCTCCGGCTTCAAAGCCCGTGAAGTTGCCGAAACCGTGCTGGGTAAACTGCCTAAGCCGCGCTACGCCGATTATCTTCCGTTTAAAGACGCCGACGGCAGCGTGCTCGATCAGGGGATTGCGCTATGGTTCCCTGGCCCGAACTCGTTCACCGGCGAAGATGTGCTGGAACTGCAAGGTCATGGCGGTCCGGTGATCCTCGACCTGCTGTTAAAACGCATTCTGACCATTCCCGGCCTGCGGATTGCTCGCCCTGGTGAGTTTTCCGAACGCGCGTTTCTTAACGATAAACTCGACTTAGCCCAGGCCGAGGCGATTGCCGATCTTATCGACGCCAGTTCGGAACAGGCGGCCCGTTCGGCGCAACAACGCAAGCGCGCATTCTCCGCACGGGTCAACCATCTGGTGGAAGCCCTCACCCACTTGCGCATTTACGTCGAAGCGGCAATTGATTTCCCTGATGAAGAGATCGATTTCCTCTCCGACGGCAAAATTGAAGCCCAGCTTAATGACGTGATTGCCGATCTCGATGCAGTGCGTGCTGAAGCACGTCAGGGTAGTTTGTTGCGCGAAGGGATGAAGGTGGTGATTGCCGGACGTCCTAACGCCGGTAAATCGAGCCTGTTAAACGCGCTGGCTGGCCGTGAAGCAGCAATCGTAACCGATATCGCCGGAACTACGCGTGACGTGTTGCGTGAGCATATCCACATTGACGGAATGCCGCTGCATATCATCGACACCGCCGGGCTACGTGAAGCCAGTGACGAAGTGGAACGTATTGGGATCGAGCGCGCGTGGCAGGAAATTGAACAGGCCGACCGGGTGCTGTTTATGTCGATGGCACCAACAGACGCCGTGGATCCGGCAGAGATCTGGCCGGAATTTATCGCCCGTCTGCCAGCGAAACTGCCGATCACCGTGGTGCGCAATAAAGCCGATATCACCGGCGAAACGCTGGGAATGAGTGAAGTGAACGGTCACGCGTTAATTCGTCTCTCGGCAAGGACTGGTGAAGGCGTGGACGTGCTGCGTAACCATCTCAAACAGAGCATGGGCTTTGACACCAACATGGAAGGCGGTTTCCTGGCGCGCCGTCGCCACTTACAGGCGCTGGAACAGGCAGCGGAGCATTTGCAGCAAGGTAAAGCGCAACTGTTAGGTGCCTGGGCGGGTGAACTGCTGGCGGAAGAGTTGCGCCTGGCACAGCAGAACTTAAGCGAAATCACCGGGGAATTTACTTCAGACGACCTGCTGGGGCGGATTTTCTCCAGCTTCTGTATTGGTAAGTAACCGCGCTTACGAAGCCGTATTCTGACTGTCAGATGCGGCTTCGCTTCATTGTTAGCACTCCTGTTATTCCTCAACCCTTTTTTTAAACATTAAAATTCTTACGTAATTTATAATCTTAAAAAAAAGCATTTAGTATTGCTCCCCGAACGATTGTGATTCGATTCACATTTAAACAATTTTAGAATAGACAAAATTCTTGAGTATTATACTGTAGCCTCGTGTCTTTCGAGGATAAGTGCATTATGAATATCTTACATATATGTGTGACCTCAAAATGGTTCAATATCGACAATAAGATTGTCGATCACCGCCCTTAATTTACCCTTCTGTAGCCATCACCAGAGCCAAACCGATTAGATTCAATGTGAACGATTAGTTTGCTATATCTTAATTTTGCCTTTTGCAAAGGCCATCTCTCGTTTATTTACTTATTTTAGTAAATGATGGTGCTTGTATATATACATGGCGAATTAATGGATATTGCAGATGTAATATTCACAGGGATCACTGTAATTAAAATAAATGAAGGATTATGTAATGGAAAACTTTAAACATCTCCCTGAACCGTTCCGCATTCGTGTTATTGAGCCAGTAAAACGTACTACTCGCGCTTATCGTGAAGAAGCAATTATTAAATCCGGTATGAACCCGTTCCTGCTGGATAGCGAAGATGTGTTTATCGATTTACTGACCGACAGCGGCACCGGGGCGGTAACCCAAAGTATGCAGGCAGCGATGATGCGCGGCGACGAAGCCTACAGCGGCAGCCGCAGCTACTATGCGTTAGCCGAGTCAGTGAAAAATATCTTTGGTTATCAATACACCATTCCGACTCACCAGGGCCGTGGCGCAGAGCAAATTTATATTCCGGTACTGATTAAAAAACGCGAGCAGGAAAAAGGCCTGGATCGCAGCAAAATGGTGGCATTCTCTAACTATTTCTTTGATACCACGCAGGGCCATAGCCAGATTAACGGCTGTACCGTGCGTAACGTCTATATCAAAGAAGCCTTCGATACTGGCGTGCGTTACGACTTTAAAGGTAACTTTGACCTTGAGGGATTAGAACGCGGTATTGAAGAAGTTGGCCCGAATAACGTGCCGTATATCGTTGCAACCATCACCAGTAACTCTGCAGGTGGTCAGCCGGTTTCACTGGCAAACTTAAAAGCGATGTACAGCATCGCGAAGAAATACGATATTCCGGTGGTAATGGACTCCGCACGCTTTGCTGAAAACGCCTATTTCATCAAGCAGCGTGAAGCAGAATACAAAGACTGGACCATCGAGCAGATCACCCGCGAAACCTACAAATATGCCGATATGCTGGCGATGTCCGCCAAGAAAGATGCGATGGTACCGATGGGCGGCTTGCTGTGCATGAAAGACGACAGCTTCTTTGATGTGTACACCGAGTGCAGAACCCTTTGCGTGGTGCAGGAAGGGTTCCCGACATATGGCGGCCTGGAAGGCGGCGCGATGGAGCGTCTGGCGGTAGGTCTGTATGACGGCATGAATCTCGACTGGCTGGCTTATCGTATCGCGCAGGTACAGTATCTGGTCGATGGTCTGGAAGAGATTGGCGTTGTCTGCCAGCAGGCGGGCGGTCACGCGGCATTCGTTGATGCCGGTAAACTGCTGCCGCATATCCCGGCAGACCAGTTCCCGGCACAGGCGCTGGCGTGCGAGCTGTATAAAGTCGCCGGTATCCGTGCGGTAGAAATTGGCTCTTTCCTGTTAGGCCGCGATCCGAAAACCGGTAAACAACTGCCATGCCCGGCTGAACTGCTGCGTTTAACCATTCCGCGCGCAACATATACTCAAACACATATGGACTTCATTATTGAAGCCTTTAAACATGTGAAAGAGAACGCGGCGAATATTAAAGGATTAACCTTTACCTACGAACCAAAAGTATTGCGTCACTTCACCGCAAAACTGAAAGAAGTTTAATTAATACTACAGAGTGGCTATAAGGATGTTAGCCACTCTCTTACCCTACATCCTCAATAACAAAAATAGCCTTCCTCTAAAGGTGGCATCATGACTGATCAAGCTGAAAAAAAGCACTCTGCATTTTGGGGTGTTATGGTTATAGCAGGTACAGTAATTGGTGGAGGTATGTTTGCTTTACCTGTTGATCTTGCCGGTGCCTGGTTTTTCTGGGGTGCCTTTATCCTTATCATTGCCTGGTTTTCAATGCTTCATTCCGGGTTATTGTTATTAGAAGCAAATTTAAATTATCCTGTCGGCTCCAGTTTTAACACCATCACCAAAGATTTAATCGGTAACACCTGGAACATTATCAGCGGTATTACCGTTGCCTTCGTTCTCTATATCCTCACTTATGCCTATATCTCTGCTAATGGTGCGATCATTAGTGAAACGATATCAATGAATTTGGGCTATCACGCTAATCCACGTATTGTCGGGATCTGCACAGCCATTTTCGTTGCCAGCGTATTGTGGATAAGTTCGTTAGCCGCCAGTCGCATTACCTCATTATTCCTCGGGCTGAAGATTATCTCCTTTGTGATCGTGTTTGGTTCTTTCTTCTTCCAGGTCGATTACTCCATCCTGCGCGATGCCACCAGCACCACTGCGGGAACGTCTTACTTCCCGTATATCTTTATGGCTTTGCCGGTGTGTCTGGCGTCATTTGGTTTCCACGGCAATATTCCCAGCCTGATTATTTGCTATGGAAAACGCAAAGATAAGTTAATCAAAAGCGTGGTATTTGGTTCGCTGCTGGCGCTGGTGATTTATCTCTTCTGGCTCTATTGCACGATGGGGAATATTCCGCGCGAAAGCTTTAAGGCGATAATCTCCTCAGGCGGCAACGTTGATTCGCTGGTGAAATCGTTCCTCGGCACCAAACAGCACGGCATTATCGAGTTTTGCCTGCTGGTGTTCTCTAACTTAGCTGTTGCCAGTTCGTTCTTTGGTGTCACGCTGGGGTTGTTCGATTATCTGGCGGACCTGTTTAAGATTGATAACTCCCACGGCGGGCGTTTCAAAACCGTGCTGTTAACCTTCCTGCCACCTGCGTTGTTGTATCTGATCTTCCCGAACGGCTTTATTTACGGGATCGGCGGTGCCGGGCTGTGCGCCACCATCTGGGCGGTCATTATTCCCGCAGTGCTTGCAATCAAAGCTCGCAAGAAGTTTCCCAATCAGATGTTCACGGTCTGGGGCGGCAATCTTATTCCGGCGATTGTCATTCTCTTTGGTATAACCGTGATTTTGTGCTGGTTCGGCAACGTCTTTAACGTGTTACCTAAATTTGGCTAAATCCTTCAAGAAGCCAGCCATTCGCTGGCTTCTTGCCTCTCAGGAAATCACTTATGTCCAAATGGCAACTCGCCTGATTCTCCTTCACCACGTATGCTTTGCGTCACCTTACTATTAGGACGCTTTAGCCCATGTCCCGCTTTTTAATTTGTAGTTTTGCCCTGGTTTTACTTTATCCCGCCGGGATTGATATGTACCTCGTTGGTTTACCGCGCATCGCCGACGATCTCAATGCCAGCGAAGCGCAGTTGCATATTGCGTTCTCCGTTTATCTGGCGGGCATGGCAGCTGCGATGTTATTTGCCGGTAAAGTGGCCGATCGTTCAGGGAGAAAGCCTGTCGCCATCCCCGGCGCGGCGCTATTTATTATCGCTTCGGTGTTCTGTTCACTGGCTGAAACCAGCACGTTATTTCTTGCAGGCCGATTTCTACAGGGGTTGGGCGCAGGCTGTTGTTACGTAGTGGCGTTCGCCATTTTGCGCGACACGCTGGATGATCGACGTCGGGCTAAAGTGCTGTCATTACTCAACGGTATTACCTGCATCATTCCGGTGTTAGCGCCAGTGCTCGGACATCTGATTATGCTTAAATTCCCGTGGCAGAGTCTGTTCTGGGCGATGGCAATGATGGGCATCGCGGTACTGATGTTGTCTTTGTTTATTTTAAAAGAAACGCGCCCAGCGTCCCCCGCTGCTTCGGACAAACCACGAGAAAATAGCGAGTCGCTGCTTAATCGGTTTTTCCTCAGCCGTGTTGTTATCACCACCCTCAGCGTTTCGGTGATCCTCACTTTCGTCAATACATCGCCGGTATTGCTGATGGAAATCATGGGTTTTGAGCGCGGAGAATACGCCACCATTATGGCGTTGACTGCTGGCGTCAGCATGACCGTTTCATTCTCCACGCCATTTGCGCTGGGAATTTTTAAGCCACGTACGTTGATGATCACCTCGCAGGTGTTATTCCTTGCAGCGGGGATCACCCTTGCCGTTTCACCTTCCCATGCGGTTTCTCTGTTTGGTATCACGCTGATTTGCGCCGGTTTCTCGGTAGGTTTTGGCGTAGCGATGAGTCAGGCGTTAGGACCATTTTCATTACGCGCGGGCGTAGCCAGCTCGACCTTAGGTATTGCGCAGGTTTGCGGTTCGTCACTGTGGATTTGGCTGGCAGCGGTGGTTGGTATCGGCGCATGGAATATGCTGATCGGGATTCTGATTGCCTGTAGCATAGTGAGCCTGTTGCTGATTATGTTCGTCGCGCCTGGACGCCCCGTTGCCGCTCATGAAGAAATCCATCACCACGCTTGATCTCAATCTGCTGCTCTGTCTGCAACTGCTGATGCAGGAGCGCAGCGTGACCAAAGCGGCGAAGCGGATGAACGTGACCCCTTCAGCGGTGAGTAAGTCGCTGGCAAAGTTAAGAGCGTGGTTTGACGACCCGCTCTTTGTGAACTCACCGCTGGGCCTGTCGCCCACACCGCTAATGGTCAGCATGGAGCAAAATCTGGCGGAATGGATGCAAATGAGCAATCTGCTGCTGGATAAACCGCACCACCAGACACCGCGCGGCCTGAAGTTTGAGTTGGCGGCGGAATCGCCGCTGATGATGATCATGCTTAATGCGCTGTCGAAACGGATCTACCAACGTTACCCGCAGGCGACCATCAAACTACGTAACTGGGATTACGATTCCTTAGATGCCATTACTCGTGGTGAAGTGGATATTGGTTTTTCCGGTCGCGAAAGCCATCCTCGCTCGCGGGAGCTGTTAAGCTCGCTACCGTTAGCCATTGATTATGAAGTGCTGTTTAGTGATGTACCCTGCGTCTGGTTACGCAAAGATCATCCGGCACTGCATGAAACGTGGAATCTGGACACCTTTTTACGTTATCCGCATATCAGCATTTGCTGGGAACAGAGCGACACCTGGGCGCTGGACAATGTGTTACAGGAGCTGGGGCGCGAACGCACGATTGCTATGAGCCTGCCGGAATTTGAGCAGTCACTGTTTATGGCAGCGCAACCCGACAATCTGCTACTGGCGACCGCGCCGCGCTACTGTCAGTACTACAATCAACTCCATCAACTGCCGTTGGTTGCTCTTCCTCTCCCGTTTGACGAAAGCCAGCAAAAAAAGCTGGAAGTTCCTTTTACCCTGCTGTGGCATAAACGGAACAGCCATAATCCGAAGATCGTCTGGTTACGGGAAACCATTAAAAACCTTTACGCGTCGATGGCATAACCGAATCGTATGAAACGCGACCCAATTTCACAATAAAATGTAAAAAAGTTGTAATAAGCTTGTCTGAATCGAACTTTTAGCCGCTTTAGTCTGTCCATCATTCCAGTAAATGATTACTCTTGTATTCATAATGGACCATTAAGCATGGAGCGAAAAATGGCGACTCACTTTGCCCGAGGGATTTTAACGGAAGGACATCTGATTTCTGTTCGTCTCCCCTCCCAGTGTCATCAAGAAGCCCGAAACATTCCCCCTCATCGTCAAAGCCGTTTTCTGGCGTCCAGAGGTTTACTCGCAGAACTGATGTTCATGCTGTATGGCATTGGCGAATTGCCGGAAATCGTCACCCTGCCGAAAGGTAAACCGGTTTTCAGTGATAAAAATTTGCCTTCGTTTTCTATTTCCTATGCCGGGAATATGGTTGGCGTGGCGTTAACAACCGAAGGTGAATGTGGCCTCGATATGGAACTACAGCGTGCGACGCGCGGGTTTCATAGCCCACACGCGCCCGATAACCACACCTTTTCCAGCAATGAATCGCTATGGATCAGTAAACAAAACGATCCTAACGAAGCGCGGGCGCAGCTCATCACGCTGCGCCGAAGCGTGCTAAAACTAACCGGTGATGTTTTGAATGACGATCCGCGCGATCTGCAGCTGCTGCCCATTGCCGGACGCCTGAAATGTGCTCATGTAAATCATGTAGAAGCGTTATGCGACGCGGAGGACGTGCTAGTGTGGTCCGTGGCGGTCACGCCCGCGATTGAAAAGCTCAGTGTCTGGGAGTTAGATGGCAAACACAGCTGGAAAAGCCTGCCAGATATTCACAGCCGCGCCAACAATCCTACCAGCCGGATGATGCGTTTTGCCCAGCTCTCTACCGTGAAGTCTTTTTCGCCAAATTGATAGACAACCACAGGAGTCATTATGTCTGAAAAATTGCAGGTGGTTACGTTACTGGGGAGCCTGCGCAAAGGCTCATTTAATGGCATGGTTGCACGTACCCTGCCGAAAATTGCTCCGGCAAGCATGGAAGTCAATGCGTTACCTTCCATTGCCGACATTCCTCTGTATGACGCTGACGTACAGCAGGAAGACGGTTTTCCAGCAACGGTTGAAGCTCTGGCGGAACAGATCCGTCAGGCTGACGGTGTGGTGATCGTCACGCCGGAATATAACTACTCGGTACCGGGTGGGCTGAAAAATGCCATCGACTGGCTTTCCCGCCTGCCGGATCAACCGCTGGCAGGTAAACCGGTGTTGATTCAGACCAGCTCAATGGGCGTGATTGGCGGCGCGCGCTGTCAGTATCACCTGCGCCAGATTCTGGTTTTCCTCGATGCAATGGTGATGAACAAGCCGGAATTTATGGGCGGCGTGATTCAGAACAAAGTTGATCCGCAAACCGGAGAAGTGATTGATCAGGGTACGCTGGACCACCTGACCGGGCAATTGACCGCATTTGGTGAGTTTATTCAGCGAGTTAAGATCTAAATAAAAAACCCGCCAGTAATCATGCATGGCGGGTTTTTAATGCGCTATCGATTTTAATGAGCGTCGATAAATACAATCTTCAGGATAAACATCAGCGCAACGATGATTACGCACGGGCTAAGGTCACGCAGACGCCCGGTACCAATCTTCATCACGCAGTAGGAGATAAAGCCCAGCGCAATACCTTCGGTAATCGAAAAGCTGAACGGCATCATCACGGCGGTAATAAACGCCGGAACAGATTCAGTAAGATCCTGCCAGTTCACGCGAGCAAGACTTGAGGTCATCAACACGCCAACGTAGATCAACGCGCCAGCTGCAGCGTAGCCTGGCACCATTCCCGCCAGCGGCGACAGAAAGATAACCAGCAGGAACAGCAGACCAACAACCACTGCCGTCAGACCGGTACGACCGCCAACCGATACGCCGGAAGAGGACTCAATATAAGCCGTAACGGAAGAAGTACCGATAAACGAACCGGTCACGGAAGAGATACTGTCGACATAAAGCGCCTGCTTCATGCGCGGGAATTTACCCTTCTCATCCGCCAGGCCTGCTTTATCGGTCACGCCAATCAGCGTACCGGAGGAGTCAAACAGGTTGACCAGCATGAAAGAGAAAATCACCCCTGCCAGCCCGAGGTTAAACGACCCGGCTAAATCTACATGGCCCACGACAGTCATTACGCTCGGCGGCGCAGAAACGATGCCATTGTAGTGGACATCACCCAGCATCCAGCCCAGCAGCGTTGTCACCACGATGGAAACCAGCACCGCCGCGTGAATGTTGCGCGAGGCCAGAATAGCGATGATGAAGAAGCCGAGGATCCCCAGCAGCACGCTGTGAGAAGTCAGGTTACCGATGCTGACCAGCGTTTCCGGGTTAGCGACAATCACACCTGCATTCTTCAGTCCCATCATACCAATGAACAGACCGATACCGCTGGTGATGCCCACACGCAGACTTACCGGAATGTTAGCAATCATCCAGTAACGAACGCGGAAAATCGTCAGTAACAGCAGACCAATCGCGCCCCAGAAGATTGCGCCCATCCCGACTTGCCACGGCAAGCCCATAGCCTGTACAACGACAAAAGCGAAGAATGCATTCAGGCCCATAGCGGGTGCCAGTGCAACTGGCAGGTTAGCAAACAGTCCCATCATAATACTGCCGAATGCAGCAATCAGACAGGTAGTAACGAAGACGGCGCTGGTATCCATGCCAGCAACGCCAAGAATTTGCGGGTTAACAAAAACGATGTAAACCATCGTCAGGAAGGTGGTAAAACCGGCGATCACTTCGGTCCGTGCCGTCGTGCCATGTTCGCGCAGTTTAAACACGCGTTCCAGCATCCCCTGGCCAGAAGCCTGGGTTGTGTGTTGTTGACTCATTATCTATTTCCGAACAAGGAGGGAAAATCCGTCGCTATCGTATACCAAAATGAGACAATATGGACGGCTGAAGATAACTTTTTTTCATTGTATTTGCTTATACGGCAACGATTGCGTCATGCGAATTGGCATGACGAAAACGTTAAACTAACGATAAAGGAAAGACATGTCCCAGATAGAAGCGGTATTTTTCGACTGCGACGGTACGCTGGTCGACAGTGAAGTCATTTGCTCCCGCGCATATGTAACGATGTTTCAGGAATTTGGTATTACGCTCGATCCTGAAGAGGTATTCAAACGTTTCAAAGGTGTAAAACTGTACGAAATTATCGATATTGTTTCCCTTGAACATGGTGTTACGTTAGCGAAAACAGAAGCTGAACACGTTTACCGTGCAGAAGTCGCTCGGCTGTTCGATTCAGAACTGGAAGCCATCGAAGGGGCTGGAGCGCTCCTGTCAGCGATCACTGCGCCAATGTGTGTGGTATCTAACGGCCCAAATAACAAAATGCAGCATTCTATGGGCAAGCTGAATATGTTGCACTACTTCCCGGATAAACTGTTCAGCGGCTACGATATTCAGCGCTGGAAGCCAGACCCGGCGTTAATGTTCCATGCGGCAAAAGCGATGAATGTAAATGTAGAAAACTGCATTCTGGTTGATGACTCAGTTGCCGGTGCGCAATCTGGTATCGACGCAGGTATGGAAGTGTTCTACTTCTGCGCCGACCCGCACAATAAGCCGATCGTTCACCCGAAAGTCACCACCTTTACCCATCTTTCGCAGTTACCGGAACTGTGGAAAGCGCGTGGTTGGGATATTACGGCATAGTTCTTCACACTCCCTTCACTTACCCCGCTTAAATTGGCGCTCAAAGGTAAGTTAAGGGTGTTTGATATGTCTGTTTCACGTCGGGTAATACATCACGGACTTTATTTTGCGGTTTTAGGACCGTTAATTGGTGTTCTGTTTCTTGTCCTCTACATATTCTTCGCAAAAGAACCGCTGGTTCTTTTGGTAATAATACAGGTACTTCCATTGTTTCTCTTATTGTCGATTACTACGGGAGCTATTCCTGCATTGTTAACCGGCGTGATGGTCGCCTGTCTGCCGGAAAAGATCGGGTCACAGAAAAATTATCGTTGTCTGGCTGGTGGCATAGGTGGCGTCGTTATCACCGAGATCTATTGTGCAGTTATTGTACATATTAAGGGCATGGCTTCCTCGGAGTTGTTTGAAAACATTCTTTCTGGTGACAGTCTCGTTGTCCGCATCATTCCTGCATTGCTGGCAGGTGTGGTGATGAGCAGAATCATTACCCGTCTGCCCGGATTGGATATTTCATGTCCTGAAACAGACTCTTTAAGTTAAGCGGGATACTTTATCTTTGGGCTACTCAAAAGCAGACAGGATGTTACTATGACTCAAAATATCAGGCCGTTACCCCAATTCAAATATCATCCCAAGCCACTGGAAACAGGCGCATTTGAACAGGATAAAACCGTAGAGTGCGATTGCTGTGAACAACAGACGTCAGTTTATTACTCGGGTCCCTTTTATTGCGTTGATGAAGTTGAACATCTCTGTCCGTGGTGTATTGCGGACGGTTCTGCTGCTGAAAAGTTTGCAGGTAGTTTTCAGGATGATGCCAGCATAGAAGGTGTTGAATTTGAGTATGATGAAGAGGACGAATTTGCCGGTATTAAGAACACATATCCTGATGAAATGCTGAAAGAGTTGGTTGAACGCACGCCAGGTTATCATGGATGGCAACAGGAATTCTGGCTTGCGCATTGTGGCGATTTCTGTGCTTTTATCGGCTATGTGGGCTGGAATGATATAAAAGATCGCCTCGATGAATTTGCCAACCTTGAAGAAGATTGTGAGAATTTCGGTATTAGAAATTCTGATCTAGCTAAATGCCTGCAAAAGGGTGGTGATTGTCAGGGTTATCTCTTCCGCTGTCTCCACTGCGGCAAGCTGAGACTGTGGGGTGATTTTTCGTAGTTATTTAAATAATGAGAACAGGCCGGAGCGTAATTCATACATCCGGCCTTATTTCTTCAGCTTAACCGAGCGCTAATTCTGCGGCAGCGGCTTTATCAGCGATTACCATCAGCGAAGGATGCAGCTGCAACACGGAAGCTGGAACATCTTCGGTAACCGGACCTTGCAGAACATTTTTCAGTGCCTGCGCTTTACCTGCGCCACTGACAATTATCAGCAAGTTTTTCGCCGCCATGATGCTTTTCGGCCCCATCGTCACGTAGCTGTCAGGCACTAACGAAAAGTCGCCGCCCAACTCACCATGCGCCACAATATCAACCATCTCTCCCTGGATCGGGAACTTCACGGTTTGCTCATGGAAATGGGTCGTATTCGGCAAATTGCCACAAAAATGACCATCTGCACCTAATCCCAGCACCACCAAATCCAGGCCGCCTTCACGCGCCAGTTTCTGATCATGCTCGCGGTAGTTATCAATAGTGAGCTTCTGGATATTCTCTTCTTTGATCCCCGCAGGGGTGAAAAACAGATTACGCAGATTGGTAATCGTTACACCTTCTCCCTCTTTGCCGCGAAAGGGAATTTCATCGAAATTATAGAAATAGCAGTTATCGTACCAGGGCTTACCTTTAACCAGGGTGGTGAGGTATTCATACATGCCTTTGGGCGTGCTACCGGCGGTAATTGCCAGGTTAACACGACGCATCTTCGACATATAACCAAGCAGATGGTGTGCCGCGACACGGCTCATTTCCTGGCTGGTAATCTTCGGTAATGATTAATTTCATCTTAGTGCCTTATTTTATTTAAATAATTTCTGTACGAAGGCTGCATAGGCAGGCCGCCAGACATCCATTTCATGGTTCAGGCCGGGATATTCCTGGTAATCAAACTTAATTTTTTTCTGCTCAAGCTCAGTTTTCAGCCCGGCGATATCCTTGCCGGTTACGACATCTTTATCACCAACGACCACAGTAAAATTACGTAGTTGCTGGTTAATAGCTGCCGGATCGTTCAGCCGGGCCGCGACACCTTCATCCGGTACGGTTGTCGTGGTAACACCACTGAATGTGGCCAGCCAGCCAAAGCTTTCCAGATGATTCATTCCGGAAACCAGCGCCTGGTACCCGCCTTGTGAAAGCCCTGCCAGCGCGCGACCATCGGCATCTTTACGGACATTAAAACGCTTGCTAATCAGCGGGATAATATCGTTCATCAGTTCGCGATCTGCCGCTTTAGCATTCAGCGGATAAAAGACTTTACGTCTTTCCTGAGGCACGAAATCTTCGGGAATAATGCCCTTCGCATCGGTTTCGGTATCCGGGATCACCACCAGCATCGGTTTAATTTTCCCTTCAGCCAGCAGGTTATCCATGATTTGCGGGATACGCCCCTGATCGATAGCGGAACGTCCGGTATCACCAAAACCGTGATAGAAATAGAGCACTGGCAAAGGCTCGCCCATGCCGGTGTATCCTGGCGGGGTCCAGACATACATCTGACGTTCAGATTGCAATGCGTTGGAGTGGTAAGTTATGGCGATCAAATCACCATGCGCAACAGAACGCGTATCCAGATAACTGCCTGGCACCAGAATCATACTGGAGTTAACCTGGCGCTGAGGCTTAGTCATTGCGGTGCCTGTATCAATGCTGCGTACACCATCAACATTGAAAAAATACTCGTACAGGTTGCCTTTCAGGATAGGTGTGCGCCACGACCAGACTCCTGCTTCGTCTTTGGTCATCGGGTGAATATTGTCCGGAACCGGAACACCCACCACTACAGAGACATTTTTTGCCCCAGGGGCAAAGTAGCGAAAGGTCACGCTGTTATCGGCATTGACCTGAGTCACATACTGTTTCACCGGGATAGTGGGTGCCGGGCTGGCTGGCATATCCGCTGCTATGGCCCACTGAGCAGAAATACCGCTGGCAATAGCCAGCGTTAAAGCAGCAATTTTTATATTCATCGTAATATTCCTTTCATTAAGTTCCATTACCACCAGATTTCAGCCTGGGCACCGACAGCAAACTGGTCGTCTTTATTGTCTTCAAAGGTGAAGCCATCCAGTTCGTTTTCCAGGGCTTTGATATACGTGGCGTAGAAACGAATTTCCGGACGCGAGGTCAACATACTGGTATTGACTTTAAAGGTATGGAAGAGCGTGGTTTTATAACCAGACTCATTAAATTTATTACTATTCGCATCTTTGTTTTGCTGGGTGAAATAGCCCAGTTCAACACCTGTCTGGTTATATTGGTCCCAAATATAGGCCGGGCGAACAACCGCACGAATAGATTCGAAATCAGAGTGTGCGCCTGTTTCGTAGCTATAAATATCGTTACCGAAGGAGTAAACAATCGCGTTAGCCACAATAAAATGATCGCCGATATAGGCTTCGCCCTGTGAAGTCAGACGAACTGCTGTTCCGCCGGTGTGATCACCATAATAACGACCATTAAAGGTGGTAAATGGACTTGCGCCAGCATAACGGCCAAAGTTACTGGCGATAGAGTTATTCGCAACCAGGAAGGAGAATTCGTTGAAGCCACCTTTATCAAATTTCTGCGTTAAAGATGTGCCAAACATCCAGGTATCTTTCCAGTCATAATAGCCGTTATTATCCTGATTATCTTTTTCCGATGCGCTTTCGTTTGCCGTGACATAACGACCACTCACCATTAAGGTCGCTTTATCCCATAACGGGATATCTTTATAGCGTAAATCAATAGTATTGGTATTAATCTGCTGTTTGTTTTGCAGGCTGCGATCGTAATCATCGACATCTTCGCGAACCAGCGCGATATCAATTTTACCCGGACCGACTTTCCAGTTTTCCAGACCTACACCCGCTGCGGCATCAGTACGCTGCGTTTTCCAGTCCAGCATCTGGATTTCAATTTTCGGCGCACCGTGTTTACCCACCCAGAAATCAGCCTCTGGCGCAAAGGGCAGGAAACCTTTGGTGGTAACGTACATATCGGAGAACTGCATAAAGTTCTCGCCACCGGCGTTATCGCCAAACCAGCCGGTAGAGTACTGCTGACCAACGTTACCATCCATCATCACAACGGCATCAACCCGTTTGCCGTTTTCGTTGTAGACACGTTGTTTTAACTGCAAATCAAACCAGCCGGAGTATTCGTTACCAAAGCGGCCCAGAGAACCAATCGCCCATGATTTAGGTGAACCATGAGAGGCGGTCCCCCAACCAGAACGGTAATAGCCGTTGTAACTAAAGCCAATTTCATCTTTCACAAACTTACTGAAATCTTTCAGAGTCATGGAAGAATAAATCGAGCCTGTCTCACTGGCATTTTTCTCTTCATTTTTGACCAGTACAGCATCAGGTTTTGCGGCACTACTGGTCGGGAACGGATTGGCGGCATACCCTTGATCATTCGTACTTACGCTACGATTCACCGTCGCTGGCGTATATTTTTTCTTCTCTTCATCTTTATACTTTTTGAGTTCGCTTTGCGTTTCTCTTAACGCTTTTTCTAATAACTCAAGGCGATGTTCCACCGTTAATGATTCAGCCAATGATTGTGCAGAAAAGGCTAACGGTGCCATTAATAAGATGGCAGAGGTAATAAGATTTCGTCTAAACATAATATCCCTTTATGGTGCAAAGAAAGAATTAACGTATCGCATCCAGACTGTTCTGAATGCGACGATAATTAAGGTGCTTTATTGGTTATTTTTTTAATGACAGCCCCCGCGTTTTGATCACTTCTGCATACCATCCGAAGCTTTTCTTACGCGTTCTTGTGAGGCTTCCTTCGCCATTATCATCACGATCCACATAAATAAAGCCGTAGCGCTTAGACATTTGTGAATGAGATGCACTGACTAAATCAATTGGCCCCCAACTGGTGTACCCCATAATATCCACACCATCGGCAATCGCTTCATTTACCTGTACCAGGTGATCGTTTAAATAGGCAATTCGATAATCGTCCTGTATCGAACCATCCGCTTCAACGCTGTCTTTTGCGCCTAATCCGTTCTCGACAATAAATAACGGTTTTTGATAACGATCCCAAAGCGTATTTAACAGAACCCGTAATCCAACCGGATCAATTTGCCACCCCCACTCTGAACTTTTCAGATGCGGATTGGGGATCATATTCAGTATGTTGCCCTGCGCATTTTTATTAATGCTTTCGTCGTGGGAAACACAACCAGTCATGTAATAACTAAAAGAGATGAAATCTACAGTATGTTTTAAATCTTCTGCGTCACTTTCAGTCATCTCAATGGTGATATTGTGGTCGCGGAAGAAACGCTGCATATAGCCGGGATACTGGCCACGCGCCTGAACATCACCAAAGAACATCCAGCGCCGGTTCTCTTCCATGGCCTGCAACATATCCTGTGGCTGGCAGGTGAGGGGGTAAACCAGCCCACCGAGAAGCATATTGCCGATTTTCGCTTCGGGGATCAGGCTATGACAGGCTTTAACTGCCCGCGCACTGGCAACCAGTTGATGGTGGATAGCCTGATAAACTTCCGCCTCGCCACTCTCTTCTGCCAGCCCCACGCCCGTGAATGGCGCGTGTAACGACATATTGATTTCATTAAACGTCAGCCATAACGCTACTTTATGTTGGTAGCGGGTAAAGACCGTGCGGGCGTAATGCTCGAAGTGATCGATGACCGCCCGATTAGCCCAACCGCCGTAGTTTTTCACCAGCCCATATGGCATTTCGTAATGGGATAACGTTACCAGCGGCTTGATCCCCGCCTGCGCCATTTCATCAAACAGCCGATCGTAAAACGCTAACCCCGCTTCATTCGGTTCGGCTTCGTCGCCCTGAGGGAAAATTCGCGCCCAGGCAATGGAAATACGCAGACAGGTGAAGCCCATCTCGGCAAATAACGCGATATCTTCCGGGTAACGGTGATAAAAATCGATGGCGACATCTTTGATATTCTCTTTCCCCAGGATGCGCGGTTCCATTTTTCCCATTACGCCATGAGGCTGTAAATCTGAGGTCGTGATCCCTTTGCCATCTTCCAGCCAGGCACCTTCCACCTGATTGGCAGCTGTTGCGCCACCCCAAAGAAATGTTTCTGGAAATGCTTTCATAATTAACTCCTTTTATCGTTAGCGAATGATGGATAACAGCGGCTCACCAGCGCTTATCTGCGCCGTGCCGTGGGGTAATACGTCTGTAAAATCATCGCTATTACTGATTAATACCGGCGTCGTCAGATCAAATCCGGCCTCGCGAATAGCAGGGATATCAAAAGAAATCAGCCGATCGCCTGTATTGACCTTGTCACCCACGTTGACGTGAGCGGAAAAGAATTTGCCGTCCAGTTTTACGGTGTCGATACCGACATGAATCAGGATCTCCACACCATCATCTGACTCAATGCCAATAGCGTGTAATGTGGCGAACAACGAAGCAATTCGACCCGCAACCGGAGAACGCACTTCACCAACCGAGGGCAGAATGGCGATACCTTTACCCAACAGGCCACTGGCAAACGTGGTATCAGCGACGTGAATGAGCGGCACAATCTCTCCCGTCATCGGTGAACAGATACCGCCCTGCTCAGGTGGTGTAATAACCTCTGGTGTTTTCTCTTGCGGGGCACCCTGCGCTGGCTGACGTTTAGCGGTGATGAAATGAAGCATCACCGTACCGACAAATGCGCAACCGATGGCAATGACACCGCCAATAACGCTGGCCCAGACGGTGAAATCAATTCCCGTTGACGGGATGGTTTGCATGAAGGTGAAAATACTTGGCAAACCAAAGGAGTACACTTTCGTTTGCGCGTAGCCAATGATGGTGGCCCCCAAAGCCCCACTGATACAGGCGATAACAAAGGGGTACTTACGCGGCAGATTAACGCCATATACCGCTGGTTCGGTGATACCAAACAGGCCCGTCAACGCCGCTGATCCCGCCACCACTTTTTTCTGCGCATCGCGTTCGCAGAGGAAGACGCCGAGCGCCGCCCCGACCTGCGCCATAATGGCGGGCATTAACAGCGGGATCATGGTGTCGTAGCCCAGCACGGTGAAGTTATTGATACACAGCGGCACCAGGCCCCAGTGCAGTCCGAACATGACGAAGATTTGCCAGAAGCCGCCCATTACCGCGCCCGCAAATGCAGGAACCGCCTGATAAAGCCAGAGATAACCGGCGGCAATCAGTTCGCTTATCCAGGTTGATAGCGGCCCCACCAGCAGAAAGGTGACGGGTGTGATAACCATCAGACATAGCAATGGTGTGAAGAAATTTTTGATTGCCGACGGTAACCACGCATTAAGTCGGCGTTCCAGAATGCTGCACAACCAGGCAGAAAAAATAATGGGAATAACCGATGACGAGTAATTCAACAATGTGACCGGAATACCCAGGAAATCCAGCCCCAGCTCATCCGCTTTTTGCCCGTTCTCGAAAGCAGTCAGAATTAATGGATGCACTAACGCTCCACCAATCACCATGGCAGTAAATGGATTACCGCCGAAGCGTTTCGCCGCGGTGTATCCCAGGATTATCGGGAAGAACCAAAACAAGGCATCACTGGCGCTGAATAAAATTAAATAAGTACCACTTTGTTCGGTCGTCCACTGAAAAGTGAGCGCCAGAGCCAGCATACCTTTCAGGATCCCGGTTGCCGCCATCAAACCGATCAGAGGCGTAAAAATACCTGAAATAACATAAACAAAGCGGTTTAGCAGATTACCTTTATCATCATTTTCCGGTGCCTGTTGCGCTTTTTCGTCAAGGCCTGCCACACTGTTAACCGCCAGGAAGACATCGGCCACATGGTTACCTATGACCACCTGAAACTGGCCACCGCTTTCCACCACCATAATAATACCGGGGGTCTTTTTCAGTACCTCTGCTTGCGCTTTGCTTTCATCCTTTAACTTAAAACGTAATCGCGTTGCGCAATGCATCAGACTCACAATGTTATCTGCGCCCCCGACTCCTGCGACTATTTTTCTGGCTAACTCCGTCATAACTTGCCCTCTACCGCTTTGCGGCAAAACTCAAAAAAAAAACCTGAAAAAAACGGCCTGACGTGAATCAAGCAATTTTTTCAGGTTTTGCCCGCTTAGTGCGGTAACAATCCTTTACTCAGTAATAATATTTCAGTGTTCTTTGCGCACGCGCTCTATATTTATGGCTAAAAACATAATCTCTGCGGGTGAGATTTTACGTTGATACTGCAAACCAATAAAAATGGCGATCCGCTCCGCACATTGCCATGCTTGCGGGTAATTTTGTTTTACTGCTTGTTGTAATGACTCATCACTATCGTTAATTGAAGCATAATGTCCAAGAATACGCCGGATAAAACTTCAGATGCGTAACCAGTCGCTGATAACTCAAGCTTTCTTCCTGGTAATTAAGGCTGAACTGAAATTTTATTAATTGCAGCATTTCGCGCATTAATTGCGTGACACCTGCAACATCCTCCATATTTCCGCTCATTTGGGCACTGACCAGATGCATGGCAATAAAGCCCACTTCATCTTTCGGTAACTGCACGCCCAACCGTTTATCAATAATGGTTAACGCTTCTTCCCCTAGCTGGAACTCTTTCGGGTAAAGCCGCTGGATATCCCACAGCAGCGGGTTGGGCAGTAACACGTTTTGCTGAAAGCGTTTAATCGCAAACTGGCAATGGTCAGTTAGCGAGATATAAATACTGTCCTGTAATTTTCCCAAGCGCTCCTGCGCTAAAGAGATAATACGATCACAGGTTGCCATCACCTCAAGAGGAATATGACTTAAGAGTTCGCTTAATCGCCCGTTCAGTTCATGACTGCTCAAGGCATACTCTTTTTCTATTCCACTTGAGTTAATTCTTTCGCCAGCGCGTTTTTGAAAGCCAATTCCGCGCCCCATGACGACTTTTTCCCGCTGTTGATCATCAATAACCACCACAACATTATTGTTGAGAATTTTGGTGATTTGCATGTTCATAGCAAGGACCTTTTTTATAAACAAAAAAACCCGACTTCACCAGTATTCTCTGGTTATGTCAGGTTTTGCCTGCGAATGCAGTAACAATCCAGTCATTTATTAATGGTTTTTATAACGAACATCCAGGTTCGGAAATTAATTTAATTGCGTGCAGAGAAAATAGCAATGCGCTATTGATAAAAATATGACCATGCTCGCAGTTATTAACTTTGTGTAATTTTAGGAATTTATAAAGTTATATATAACAAATCCCAATAATTAAGTTATTGGGATTTGTCTGGTGAATTATTTGTCGCTATCTTTTCCCGCCAGCAGTTTATCCAGCTCATCACCGCCTACATGACGGAAATCCTGCCCCTTCACGTAGTAGAAGATAAACTCACAAATATTCTGGCAGCGGTCGCCAATACGTTCGATAGAACGCGCGCAGAACAGCGCAGTAAGTACGCTCGGAATGGTACGCGAATCTTCCATCATGTAGGTCATCAGTTGACGAACAATACCTTCGTATTCCTGATCGACTTTTTTATCTTCACGATAAATACGTACCGCTTCGTCAATGTCCATCCGCGCGAACGCGTCCAGCACGTCGTGCAGCATCTGGATGGTATGACGGCCCAGCGACTCCAGACTTACCAGCAACGGCTGATGCTGCTGGGAGAATTTCTCCAGCGCAGTACGGCAGATTTTGTCCGCCACGTCACCAATACGCTCCAGCTCGGCAATGGTTTTACTGATCACCATAACCAGACGCAGGTCGCTCGCCGTCGGCTGACGTTTGGCAATAATGCGCACGCAGGCTTCATCGATCGCCACTTCCATCATGTTGACGTTCTTGTCGCCTTCGATCACGCGCTTCGCCAGATCGCTGTCCTGGTTATGCATCGCGGTGATTGCATCAGAAAGCTGCTGCTCCACCATGCCGCCCATGGTCATCACCTGCGTGCGGATACTTTCCAGTTCGGCGTTGAACTGGCCGGAAATATGTTTATTAAGATTGAGACTGTCCATAACGCACTCCTGAATCAACCGTAACGACCGGTGATGTAGTCTTCTGTTTGTTTCTTCGCTGGCTTGGTGAACAGATCGTCCGTGTTGCTGAACTCAATCAATTCGCCCAGGTACATAAACGCCGTGTGGTCGGAACAACGCGCAGCCTGCTGCATGTTGTGGGTGACGATCACCACGGTGTAATCCTGCTTCAGTTCGGTGATCAGCTCTTCAATACGCCCGGTAGAGATGGGGTCGAGCGCCGAACACGGTTCGTCGAGCAGCAGCACTTCCGGGCGAATGGCGATACCACGCGCAATACACAGACGCTGTTGCTGACCACCAGAGAGAGAGTAACCGCTCTGGTGCAATTTATCTTTGGTTTCGTTCCACAATGCGGCTTTGGTCAATGCCCACTGCACGCGCTCATCCATGTCGGCACGGGAGAGCTTCTCAAACAGACGAACGCCAAAGGCGATGTTGTCGTAGATGGACATCGGGAACGGCGTCGGTTTCTGGAACACCATGCCCACTTTCGCACGCAGCAGGGCGATATCCTGAGAGTTGGTCAGGATGTTGTCGCCATCAAGCAGAATTTCACCTTCCGCACGCTGCTCCGGGTACAGTTCAAACATTTTGTTGAAGGTACGCAGCAGCGTCGATTTACCGCAGCCGGACGGCCCGATAAACGCCGTAACCTGGTTTTTAGCGATATCCAGGTTGATGTTTTTCAGGGCATGGAATTTGCCGTAGTAGAAGTTCAAATTACGAACCTGAATTTTACTCGGGGCAGTTTCAACCATACTCATTGCAATCTTTTCCTCATCGTGCCTGATGCACTTCGCGAATCAGGCTTACCGTAGGCCGGATAAGGCGTTCACGCCGCATCCGGCAAAGTGTTAACCGTGTTTATTCTTCGCAAAAACAACGCGCGCCAGAATGTTCAGCAGCAGTACGCACAGGGTAATAATCAACACCCCGGCCCAGGCCAGTTGCTGCCATTCTGCAAACGGGCTCATCGCAAACTTAAAGATCGTCACCGGCAGGTTGGCGATCGGCTGCATCATGTCCGTGCTCCAGAACTGGTTGGAGAGCGCGGTAAACAGCAGCGGCGCGGTTTCACCGGCAATACGGGCAATCGCCAGCAAGATACCGGTCATGATCCCGGACACCGACGCTTTCAGCGTAATCGCGGAGATCATCTTCCACTTCGGTGTACCCAGCGCATAAGCCGCTTCACGCAGGCTGTCCGGCACCAGTTTCAGCATGTTCTCGGTGGTGCGGATAACAATCGGCACCTGCAACAGCGCCAGCGCAATTACGCCCGCCCAGCCGGAGAAGTGCTCCATCTGTGCCACCACGATGGTGTAGACAAACAGACCAACCACAATCGACGGCGCGGAGAGCAGAATGTCGTTAATGAAGCGAATCACTTCTGCCAGCCAGGATTTACGACCATATTCCGCCAGATAAATCCCCGCCATAATGCCCAGCGGCGTACCGAATACCGTGGCCCACAAAATTAACAGCCCGCTACCCGCCAGGGCGTTCGCCAGACCACCACCTTCCGTATTGGGCGGCGGCGTCATTTCAGTGAACAGCGCCAGCGACATACCGTCGATACCGCGAGTGATGGTGGACATTAAAATCCAGATCAGCCAGAACAGGCCGAAGGCCATCGTCGCCATCGAGAGCGTCAGCGCAATACGGTTTTTGAGGCGGCGACGCGCCTGCATTTTGCGGCGAGATTCAGCCAGCGCCGCAGTGGTTTGCATTTCAACCATAGCCATTAGCGTGCCCCCTCATTCTTAGCCAGGCGCATAATCATAAACTTCGATGCGGCGAGGACGATGAAGGTAATCACAAACAGGATCAGGCCCAGTTCCATCAGTGCGGCAACGTGCAGACCGGATTCCGCTTCCGCAAATTCGTTCGCCAGCGCAGAGGTGATACTGTTGCCCGGCATATACAGCGAGGCGCTGTCGAGCTGGTAGGTGTTACCGATGATAAAGGTCACCGCCATGGTTTCACCGAGCGCGCGGCCCAGCCCCAGCATGATGCCGCCGATAACACCATTTTTGGTGAACGGAAGAACGATACGCCAGATAACTTTGTGTGCAGCCAATACCGTAGGCCGACTCTTTCATCATCACCGGGGTTTGTTCGAACACATCACGCATTACCGCCGCAATGTACGGAATAATCATGATGGCGAGGATCACGCCTGCCGCGAGGATACCGATACCAAATGCGGGGCCAGAGAACAGCGCGCCAACAATCGGGATATTCGACATGATATTGCCGACCGGCTCCTGAAAGTAAACGGCGAACAGCGGCGCAAAGATAAACAGGCCCCACATGCCGTAAACGATACTTGGAATGGCTGCCAGCAGCTCAATGGCGATACCCAGCGGGCGTTTCAGCCAGCCAGGCGCAAGCTCAGTCAGGAACAGGGCGATACCGAAACTCACCGGGACGGCGATCAGCAGCGCGATAAACGAAGTCACCAACGTACCGTAGATCGGCACCAGCGCCCCGTAGATATCGTTCGGTGCATCCCACTCTTTGGTCCATAGGAAAGCCAGACCAAATTTCTGAATGCTCGGCCAGGAGGAGATGATCAGAGAGACAATAATGCCACCCAACATCAATAGCACAATCAGCGCCGCCAGTTTTACCAGCACGCTGAAAATTATGTCGCCCTTTTTACCCGGTGGGTTAAAAGCAGGCTTGGTTGCAGCCATAAGTTACTCTTCAGTTAAACGCGTTTACAAAGTCATTTTGTAATGCCGGATGCGGCGTAAAACACCGTACCCGGCCTGGAGTTTTATTAGTACAGCGGCTTACCGCTACTGTCTTTAATATTGGTCTTCCACGCAGCGCGAACCTGTTCAACTACACTATCCGGCAGGCTGGCGTAATCCAGGTCGTTCGCCTGTTTAGCCCCGGTTTTGTACGCCCAGTCGAAGAATTTCAGCACTTCTGTGCCTTGTTCTGGTTTCTTCTGATCTTTGTGGATCAGAATGAACGTGGTAGAGGTAATAGGCCATGCATCTTCGCCTTTCTGGTTGGTCAGATCCTGAGCGAAGGTTTTGCTCCAGTCTGCACCTTTTGCTGCATTAGCGAAGTTTTCTTCGGTCGGACTAACCGGTTTACCATCAGCGGAGATCAGTTTGGTGTACGCCAGGTTGTTCTGCTTCGCGTAAGCATATTCAACATAACCAATTGCACCCGGCAGACGCTGAACGAACGCGGCGATACCGTCGTTACCTTTACCGCCCAGACCGATCGGCCATTTTACGGTAGAGCCAGTACCAACGTTGTTTTTCCACTCTTCGTTCACTTTCGCCAGGTAGCTGGTGAAGACGAAGGAAGTCCCGGAGCCATCTGCGCGGCGTACTACAGCAATGTTTTGTGAAGGCAGTTTCAGACCCGGATTCAGTTTGGCGATGGCTTCATCATCCCACTTCTTGATTTTGCCCAGGTAGATGTCGCCGAGGGTTTTACCATCCAGCACCAGTTCGCCAGACTTCAGCCCTGGAATGTTAACCGCCAGCACCACGCCGCCAATCACGGTCGGGAACTGGAACAGACCTTCCTGAGCCAGTTTTTCGTCAGACAGCGGCGCGTCAGAGGCACCAAAATCAACGGTATTAGCGATAATCTGTTTTACGCCACCGGAAGAACCGATACCCTGGTAGTTAACTTTATTACCGGTTTCTTTCTGGTAAGTGTCAGCCCATTTGGCATACACCGGCGCAGGGAAGGTTGCACCTGCACCTGTCAGGCTTGCTTCTGCAAACACAGAGAAAGCGCTCATCGATAAGGTCGCGGCGACAACAGTTGCGACGGTGGTACGCATAACTTTCATAATGTCTCCTGGGAGGATTCATAAAGCATTGTTTGTTGGCTACGAGAAGCAAAATAGGACAAACAGGTGACAGTTATATGTAAGGAATATGACATTTTTATGACAGAAAGGAATTACCAAATAACTTACTGATTTTAAATGTGAAGATGAAAATCCCACATGTCATCTTTTTGTCATGATGCATTTAAAAGTGATAAAGAAATGGGTGAGATGACAACGATGTGATGAACAATCGTTGTCAGACCTATTAGCGCACAATCTCAACAGTTATCGTCGCTGTTGCAGTAAATTGCCCCGGGGCTGGGCGAGCTCCAGTAAGGCTCGCAGGAGCAGCTGAAAAAGTTACACTACCTGATTTTTCACCATACACTGTTGATTTACCCATGTCTGTTGGCAACTCACCACCGTTCACTTTGATTTCCTTATTATTTTTGTCGTAAATTTTTATCCCCACGTTAGAGTTTGAAGTTACGACCATTGAATTGTCCGTATTGGGTTCGGTAGCATAAAAAGACGTACTGATATCATCGGTATTCAGTATCCCCAGGTTTTCACACTCAATAGTGACCGTTTTAGTAATTTTATGTGTTGTTACCGCACTTCCAACAACAGATGAAAAATCTGCAGCTGGTATTTCTTTAAAATCAAAATAAACTGGCTGTAAATTATTTATTTCGCAACTTTGCGGAGCTGTAATATCGCCCCGAATATAAACATCAGCCATCGGCTGTGAGTAATCCACCGGGGTGTCACGGCTAATTGTTCCATACAATGTCACTATCTTTGTTTCAGGAATAATCAATTTTCCTGCAAATGTCTTCTTGATATAAAAATATACTATCGCTTTAGCCCCACTAGATATACTTAAAGGTTCAATGCGGTTGCAATTGTACTTTGTATTACCAGACGGGTTGTTAGCATGATATTCAAAAGGTGCATTCACATACCCAACCCCAAGAATATCTATAGCAATCCCAACATCAAGGTTCGGATTAAGATCATAATAATTAATATTAGAGTGAACCCCAGCATAAGTTAATGCCTGGTTTATTTTTGACGTATAATAGATATAGGGGAATTCTCCTACGTTACCAGTATCACAATGACAGCGTCCAGGATATGAGGATCCATTAGTTACAGTGGTGTTAAATGTCGTTCCAACCTTATTTTCGTTCGCGGTAATAAGATATCCCGAGAAATCAAGCGTACTGTGAAATACGCCATTATCAGGGGTACAGATACCTTTAGGAGCTGCAAGTGCTACACTACTTAACGAGAGCATAAACACAGCAAAGCACCACTGTTTGATATACTTGTTCATAAAAATCCTTTTAATGACATGTCACACCCTGTTCAATTAATCCGCTCTCACTTTCTGGTGTCGAAAGTGAATAATTGAAGATGCATTTTGTTGAGGCGTTTTCTCCCCAGGATAACGTAACCTGTCCTTTTTCTGGTAGACCAGAAAGATAAAGTTCGCCACGGTCACCGACAATTCCTGAATCTGCCAAACTTGCATCTTGTATCGCAGCAATGGCTCCAAAAGGTACCGGTTTACCATTTGCATTTAACACTCTGAAGAGAACGCGATAACCCACATGAGTCACAAACTCCGCTTTAACCACTGCACCACGCGTGGGAACCATCGTAACGACGGTATTATCAAGTTCTATATTCGACTTCGAGAAATAGTTATCGCTGATTGCTACCCGATTTTCATCATAAGGGTTTAGCTGTGTCTTGACCGTATAGCCGCGCCAGTCCGTCGCAGCACCGCGCATATTATCTATTTCTAACCCGGCGGCCCCAGGTGCTTTAACAAGAGCAATAGTTTCACCTAACTCCTGACTTAACGTTACCCCTTCGCTGTGTGCCAGAATTCCCCCTCTGATACCATAATTCAGCCTCTGGGAATTTTGGCTGTAGTTATAGCTGCCGTTCACCGTGCCATAAGAGCCATCATAGGTCAGGGACATATTACCGCCAACCTCATCATCATGACTGTTATAGGACTGCATTAAATTCCATGAAAGGTTATTTCTTTCCAGCGCCGTACCGCTGAGTCCGAGTTGATGTGAGCTACCGGAATTATCGTTTTGCGAAACAGAATAGGTGGCGTAACTATTACCCCACCAGCCCGATAAAGGAACAGATAAAGAGAGCATGTAGATCTGCTCACTGGTGTTATCACTGGCATGGTTGTTCCCCGTCCCCTGTCTGGCAGTATTGGAATAACTCCAGGAGACGTTCCACGAGAGACGCTTCCAGCTACTGCTGTAGCCAAATTGCATTAATCGTTCGACATCATCGGTATGCCAGTATTGTTGCCGGCTTAATGTCAGGTATAAATTGCCATAATCTCTCCCCAACGACTGCGTTAGCGTTCCCTCCACGCGACTACGTCGGTTACCTGTTTCCCAAAAGTCTTCAGGGCTGTTGCGCCGCGATGCCCACTCATTGAGGGTATAGTAGCCCTCGGTGGAGTAACGATAGCCAACCAGGCGCAAGCTAGTGTCTGTGTCGTCAAATCGTTTTGAATAGAGAAAGCGATATGACTGACCCGTTTCTGTATCATCATGGCTAAAATTCGCACGAGCATGTGTCACATCGAAAGAAATTGCGCCCAAAGCGCCAAGATCTTTACCGACACCCAGAGCTGCAGAACCATAATTTTCAGCAGCCTGCATACCTCCATATAAAGTGATCCCGTGGGAAAAACCATGAAGTATTTGCGCCTGAAGGACGTCCGGTGTAAATCCGTCTTCATCGCGCAATTCACCCACGCTAACATCAACATCTGTCTGACCTTCACGTTTAAGAATCGCCAATGAAGCATAAGGTTGGGTGAATCGTTGTTCGCTACCGTCTTCTTCTTTGATGGTTACGTCCAAATCGCCACCTGTACTGGCGGTGTTGAGATCGGTGATCTCAAAAGCACCTTGTGGAACGGCAGACTGATAAATCACGTAGCCATTCTGCCGAATGATGACGGTGGCGTTGGACTTTGCAATCCCACGAACCACAGGAGCAAAGCCATTCTGGCTGGCGGGTAGCATATCGTTATCAGTATACAAACGCGCGCCGCGAATTTGCGTACTGTCGAAAATATCGCTCGCCGTCCACGTATCACCAATCATAATCTGGCTTCTTAACGCGGCAATATCGCGCTGTATCCAGGTACTAATGGAGTTGTATTCCGCACGGCCATCGCTGGTGTTTAAAGTACTGTAATTACGTAGCCGCCACGGTCCAATATTCAGTCCATTGCGCAGATTGAGATAACTGGTATCTGTCTCTTGTGAACCATAATCTGAACGTAGTGTATGTGAACCAGAAAAATCGTAGTTGATGGTGAGCGCGTTAATCCCCTCATCCCAACGCGTGGGGCTGATGTAATCATAAGCCATCGCGTCCATGTAGATTTGGGGAATGGATATATTCAGCTGCAATTTATCACTGTCAAACTGCCAGGATGAGCCTTCAATACGTGGAGCAGGATCGAGGCAAACCGTCTCATCCACATCATTGAACGATTTGAGCGCATCAACTTTTATGCCAAAGGAGGACAGTGTTTTTTTAATGGCAATAAAGCAAGCGTGCAGATCAGCATCTGGATTATCCTGAACAAATGTCACATCCTGACGTTCAAACATTTTACCGTTGATAAAAATATCAACGCTATAAACACCTGGGGGCATCAGGTTTGCCCGATTAAACTGGCGAATATCGACTCCGGATTGATGGTCGATTTCCAGAAGCGCCGGATTGAATACACTGACCTCGGCCATCAGGTTTTGCGAGAAAATCAGACACGTCCCTGCCGTGAGGCCAACCACTATTCTGGTCGTCATCATAATACGCCTATCCTTATCCCTTGCTTACAGCGTCATTTTTATCGGGTCACTGACTGCGCCGTAATCATTAATAAATCGCCAGGTCATTTGGCCTCCCGCAGAATTAGCAGGTAAAGGTAACGTGAGCGTTTCAAAAGGACGGATCATATTGAGGGGCACATCATGGCCATCAACGATGACATCCATCACACTGATATGAATTGGGTTGGGATTCTCTGCTATCAGATTTCGCCTCCCGGCGCCATTTCACTTTCGGCGCAGCATCTTCGGGAATAAGGCGGATATTTGCTGGTCCCAGAACAGCGATACGTTTTACTGCTATTTCCAGCGAGTTCGTCGCTTTGTTGCTCGCTGATGGCGGAATATTTTTAATATTCAGCCAGAGACTGACTCGCGATCATCAGGCAATGACACACCTTTGGTGTGAATAATGCGTAATATTTTTTCTTGCGAAGGTTCTAATCGTGATACTGGCGGAATAACGGTAAACGGCGCTTTGCTTTTATCCTCTTTATTAAATGGATCTACCCAAGCCTGGATGAGATAAGGTATTTTTTCTTCTTTGCTAAATACAGAAATAGATTTATCAGCATTATTACTTAAGTAAACCACCCGCGTACCACCAATGACAACGCCTGCATAAGTTAATGCTGGTTGGCCTAAAAAAACGCTGAGTATAATCGCGGTAAATAACTTACATGAAACTGTTGTTTTAAAGAGCCTGATTAAACAACTTTTTCTGGACATAACGACTCCCTGGCCAAAGCCAACTGAATAAAAAGGCCCTTGATAAATTATTTCTTATATTCGACAGTAAATTGTGAATCAGCGTTCGCCGTACCAGCCGTTACGGTCGCATTGGTTGCCACATAGCGTGCAATAAACTTCATTTCAGCCTTGCCTTCAGCATCGATAGCGGTATAAGCAGAGTCGTTATAAAGTTTAACCTGCGAATTATCGGACTGGTTAAAAATACGAATACCAACGCCGGTTGCCGCAATCGCTTGTCCTGTACCGGTAAAATCACCAGGGTTGCCTGCTGTAAGCGGCGTACCCACTTTCAGGTCGCCGTCGCCGCCAGGCGCTTCTGTACCATCAAAACGAACGGCTGCTTGAGTGTACGTTGCCGGGCAATTTTCAAGCTTAATACTGAACTTCTGTGGCGACGCCAGACTACCTACACCTGAAAATGCATTTTTACTGACTTTACCCAGTGGGACAATTTGATCGGCTGTATCGGAGGTAACTTCACAAGTAGTGTCGACAATTTCACCGACGAAGTGAACAACACCATCTTCTGCCAGTGCATGCCCGGCCAGCATTAGAGATGCCAGAGTGAATGCACCGCCTATAATATTACGCTTCATAAAAACTCCATTGATATAATATATCCTTTACCATGAATCATCACTTATATTAATAAGTGTATTTTTGATTCAAAGGAATAGTACACCAAAGAGACGGCTTTATCTAAAAATAATATTAATTACGCAAAAATAAAATATAAATTTATTGTTTAAATATTATTTAAACAGTAAAAAATCAAGTTTGTTATCAGACATTAATGATAATTCAGAATATATTTATATAGAAAGATAGATGAATTTATTGATGTCAGTTATAAAAAAGGGCCACCGGTCGGCAGCCCTTTTTTATCTATGATAGTGATTACTCAACCGTAACCGATTTTGCCAGGTTACGCGGCTGGTCAACGTCGGTGCCTTTGATCAGCGCGACATGGTAAGCCAGCAGCTGCAGCGGAACGGTGTAGAAGATCGGTGCAATCACCTCTTCCACATGCGGCATCTCGATGATGTGCATGTTATCGCTACTTACAAAACCCGCATCCTGATCGGCGAAGACATACAACTGACCGCCACGCGCGCGAACTTCTTCAATGTTGGATTTCAGTTTTTCCAACAGTTCGTTGTTCGGTGCAACGACGATAACCGGCATATCCGCGTCAATCAGCGCCAGCGGGCCGTGTTTCAGCTCGCCTGCAGCGTAGGCTTCAGCGTGAATGTAAGAGATCTCTTTCAGCTTCAATGCGCCTTCCAGCGCGATTGGGTACTGATCGCCACGGCCCAGGAACAGCGCGTGATGTTTGTCAGAGAAATCTTCTGCCAGAGCTTCAATGCGTTTGTCCTGAGACAGCATCTGCTCAATACGGCTCGGCAGCGCCTGCAGACCATGCACAATGTCATGTTCAATGGAGGCATCCAGACCTTTCAGGCGAGACAGCTTCGCCACCAGCATCAACAGCACAGTTAACTGAGTGGTGAATGCTTTAGTGGATGCCACGCCGATTTCCGTACCCGCGTTGGTCATCAGCGCCAGATCGGATTCGCGCACCAGAGAAGAACCCGGAACGTTACAGATTGCCAGCGAACCAAGGTAACCCAGCTCTTTCGACAGACGCAGGCCCGCCAGGGTATCCGCGGTTTCGCCAGACTGTGACAAGGTGATCATCAGGCTGTTACGACGCACGGCAGATTTGCGATAGCGGAATTCAGAGGCGATTTCGACGTCGCACGGAATACCTGCCAGCGATTCAAACCAGTAACGGGAAACCATACCGGAGTTATAAGAAGTACCACAGGCGAGGATCTGAATATGCTCAACCTTCGACAGCAGTTCGTCGGCGTTCGGTCCCAGCTCGCTTAAATCAACCTGACCGTGGCTGATGCGCCCGGTAAGGGTGTTTTTGATCGCGTTCGGCTGTTCGTAGATCTCTTTCTGCATGTAGTGACGGTAAATACCTTTATCGCCCGCGTCATATTGCAGATTGGATTCGATATCCTGACGTTTTACTTCCGCGCCAGTTTTATCGAAGATGTTTACCGAACGGCGAGTAATTTCCGCAATATCGCCCTCTTCAAGGAAGATAAAGCGACGGGTCACCGGCAACAGCGCCAGCTGGTCAGAAGCGATAAAGTTTTCGCCCATACCCAGGCCAATCACCAGCGGACTACCAGAACGTGCCGCCAGCAGGGTATCCGGGTGACGGGAGTCCATGATCACTGTACCGTACGCACCACGCAGTTGCGGGATAGCACGCAGAACAGCCTCACGCAGAGTACCGCCCTGTTTCAGCTCCCAGTTCACCAGATGGGCAATTACTTCGGTGTCTGTTTCAGAAACGAAGGTATAGCCACGCGCTTTTAACTCTTCGCGCAGCGGTTCATGGTTTTCGATGATGCCGTTATGCACCACCACAATGTGTTCAGAAACATGCGGATGCGCATTCACTTCTGAAGGTTCACCGTGGGTCGCCCAGCGAGTATGAGCAATACCCGTACCGCCATGCAGAGGATGTTCTTCCGCTGCCTGAGCCAGCATCTGGACTTTACCGAGGCGACGCAGGCGGGTCATATGACCTTCCGCATCAACAACGGCCAGACCGGCAGAGTCATATCCGCGGTATTCCAGACGACGTAAACCTTCAAGAAGGATTTCTGCTACATCACGTTGCGCGATCGCGCCAACAATTCCACACATAGTTTTTGATTCCGATTTATATCGTTGTCGGTCAACCTGTATGCCCGTTTTTTCGGGCGCCCCGAGCCTTGTAGAGAGTGGGGTTATTTTTATAGTTACTGCTTGTGGGAGGGAGATTATGTTATCTCCTCATCCCATGTGACCGGATTACCCGGCCAGAATCACTTTTTCTTTACCGGACGACGCCAGCCTTCTTTCTGAGTCTGCGGCACACGGCTGATAGCTAATGCATTTTCGCCGACATTACGCGTCACAGTTGTACCCGCAGCAATGGTCGCGCCTTTGCCTACTGTTACCGGGGCCACCAGCTGAGTGTCGGAACCGACAAACACATCGTCGCCGATAATGGTCTTAAATTTATTCGCACCATCGTAGTTGCAGGTAATGGTTCCCGCGCCGATGTTAACGTTATCGCCAATTTCCGCATCGCCCAGGTAAGTCAGATGACCAGCTTTCGAGCCTTTACCCAGACGCGCTTTTTTCATCTCAACAAAGTTACCGACGTGTGCACCTTCCAGCAACTCAGCACCAGGACGCAGTCGGGCAAACGGGCCAATAGTACAGGCCGCTGCCAGATTCGCGTCTTCCACAACGGTATACGGACTGATTTCGCAATCATCACCAATCACGCTGTTTTTAATCACGCAACCGGTGCCGATTTTCACGCGATGACCGAGAGTCACGTTGCCCTCGATGATAACGTTAGTATCAATTTCAACATCGCGCCCGTGAGTAAGCGTACCGCGCAAATCAAAACGCGCCGGATCGCGCAGCATAACGCCTGCTAACAGCAGTTTTTCAGCCTGTTCGGACTGGTAAACGCGCTCCAGACGGGAGAGTTGCAGGCGGTTATTCACACCTTCTACTTCGCTTAAACGTTGCGGATGAACGGCGACGATTTCACGCCCTTCCTGATACGCCAGCGCAATAATGTCGGTGATGTAGTATTCGCCCTGAGCATTATTGTTGGTCAGCTTCGCCAGCCAGCGTTTCATATCTGCGCCGTTAGCGATCAGAATGCCGGTGTTGATCTCCTGAATCTGACGCTGCTCGTCGGTGGCATCTTTGTGCTCAACAATGCCGGTAACTTTGCCATTTTCACGGGTGATACGTCCATAACCGGTCGGATCATCCAGTTTCACCGTCAGCAGACCAATGCCACCCTGCGGTTTAGCATCACGCAGGCGCTGGAGTGTTTCGACAGAGATCAGCGGCACGTCGCCGTAGAGCATTAAAATGTCTTCATCATCGGCAAAGAAAGGTGCGGCCTGCTGCATTGCATGACCCGTACCCAGCTGCTCTGCCTGAAGCACCCAGTTAAGGTTGTCGTCTTTCAGCGCCTGTTTAAGCAGATCGCCGCCGTGACCGTACACCAGGTGAACGTGCGCTGCGCCTAATTCATTCGCAGCATCAATGACATGCTGAACCATCGCTTTCCCGGCAAGGGTATGCAGCACTTTCGGAAGATCGGAATACATGCGCGTGCCTTTGCCTGCGGCAAGGATCACTACGCTCATAGCATTATTCAACATACGCGTCCTGACTGTAATTTGAGAACGAATTTAAACCGCTTCACCTTGAAAAAACTACATTTTTTTCATCGTGAAATGGACAGAGGATAAATTGTTCAATAACGGATTATCCCCGCTGACGAAAGTGCCATTTTCGACCATCGTCACGCCTTTTGTCTGCAGAAAATTAAGGCAGTACCTTCATTTAAGCGTCAGGTGGATGTTTTTGCTCTTATTTCGATCAATGAATAAACGGGAAAACAGGGGTGTTTTATATCAGCAGGATCTATGTGAACGCTCTTCAGGACGGATCACGCGTAAAAAAAAGCCAGCCTGTTTCCAGACTGGCTTTTGTGCTTTTCAAGCCGGTGTTACATCGCTTTTTTGGTCAACTCGATAACGCGCAGCTGCGCGATCGCTTTGGCCAGTTCCGCAGACGCCTGAGCGTAATCTACGTCGCCGTGAGAGCTGCTAATGTGCTCTTCAGCCTTACGTTTCGCTTCCATGGCTCGCGCTTCGTCGAGATCCTGGCCGCGAATTGCGGTGTCGGCCAGAACGGTCACGTTGCCAGGCTGCACTTCAAGAATGCCGCCAGACAGATAGATAAACTCTTCGTGACCGTGCTGTTTCACGATGCGAATCATACCAGGCTTAATGGCGGTGAGCAGCGGTGCGTGGCCAGGGTAGATCCCCAGTTCACCTTCGCTACCCGTTACCTGGATTTTCTCGACCAGACCAGAGAACATTTGTTGCTCTGCGCTGACGACGTCCAGGTGGTAAGTCATTGCCATATCACCCTCCGATTAAGGCGTTAAAGTTTTTTGGCTTTTTCCACAGCTTCTTCGATGGAACCGACCATGTAGAACGCCTGCTCCGGCAGGTGATCGTATTCGCCTTCCATGATGCCTTTAAAGCCACGGATGGTGTCTTTCAGGGAGACGTATTTACCCGGAGAACCGGTGAATACTTCTGCCACGAAGAACGGCTGGGACAGGAAGCGCTGGATCTTACGAGCACGCGCTACCACCAGTTTGTCTTCTTCAGACAGTTCATCCATACCCAGGATGGCGATGATGTCTTTCAGTTCCTGATAACGTTGCAGGATGGACTGAACGCCACGCGCGGTGTCGTAGTGTTCCTGACCAACCACCAGCGGGTCCAGCTGACGGCTGGTGGAGTCCAGCGGGTCAACGGCCGGGTAGATACCCAGAGACGCGATCTGACGGCTCAGTACCACGGTTGCGTCAAGGTGCGCAAAGGTGGTTGCCGGAGACGGGTCAGTCAAGTCATCCGCAGGTACGTATACCGCCTGTACGGAGGTGATAGAACCAGTTTTGGTGGAGGTGATACGTTCCTGCAGAACGCCCATCTCTTCCGCCAGGGTCGGCTGATAACCTACCGCTGAAGGCATACGGCCCAGCAGTGCGGATACTTCCGTACCGGCCAGGGTGTAACGATAGATGTTGTCAACGAACAGCAGAACGTCACGACCTTCGTCACGGAATTTCTCAGCCATGGTCAGACCGGTCAGAGCAACGCGCAGACGGTTTCCCGGCGGCTCGTTCATCTGGCCATACACCAGGGATACTTTGTCGATAACGTTGGAGTCGGTCATTTCGTGGTAGAAGTCGTTACCCTCACGAGTACGTTCACCTACGCCCGCAAACACAGAGTAACCGGAGTGCTCGATCGCGATGTTACGAATGAGCTCCATCATGTTTACGGTTTTACCTACACCCGCACCACCGAACAGACCAACTTTACCGCCCTTAGCGAACGGACACATCAGGTCGATAACTTTGATACCGGTTTCCAGCAGTTCCTGAGAGTTTGACAGCTCTTCGTAGGAAGGTGCTGCGCGGTGAATCGCCCAACGCTCTTCTTCACCGATCTCGCCTTTCATGTCGACCGGTTCACCCAGTACGTTCATGATACGGCCCAGAGTCGCTTTACCTACCGGGACTTCGATCGGGTGTTCGAGGTCTTTTACATCCAGACCGCGACGCAGACCGTCGGAGGAACCCATTGCGATGGTACGCACGATACCGCCGCCGAGCTGCTGCTGAACTTCCAGCACCAGACGCTCATTACCATTTTGCACCTCAAGAGCATCGTACACGCGCGGTACGGCATCCTGAGGGAATTCGACGTCAACTACGGCGCCGATTACCTGGACAATCTTTCCAGTAGCCATCTTAAATCCTCTACGAAATAACCTGTTTAAACCGCGGCGGCCCCCGAGACGATCTCGGTGAGTTCCTGAGTAATGCTGGCCTGACGAGCTTTGTTGTATACCAACTGCAGCTCTTTAATCAGGCTGCCGCCATTGTCGGTCGCGGCTTTCATCGCCACCATACGGGCGGCCTGCTCGCTGGCCAGGTTTTCAACCACGCCCTGATAAACCTGAGATTCGACATAACGACGCAGCAGGGTATCCAGCAACGCCTTCGGATCGGGTTCGTACAGGTAATCCCAGGATTTATGTTTCAGATCATCATCATCTGATGCCGGTAACGGCAGCAGCTGGCTGATGGTCGGAACCTGAGACATGGTGTTAATAAATTTGTTGCTGACAATGTAAAGCTTGTCCAGACGGCCTTCGTCGTAGGCCTGCAACATCACTTTTACCGGACCGATCAGTTCGGACAGGGAAGGGTTATCCCCCATGCCGGTGACCTGGGCAACAACATTGCCGCCCACGGAGTTGAAGAACGACACGCCTTTCGAGCCGATCATTGCGAGGTCGCATTGAACGCCTTTGTCGGTCCAGGTCTTCATTTCCGCCAGCAGTTTTTTGAACAGGTTAATGTTCAAACCACCGCACAAACCACGGTCGGTCGACACCACCAGGTAGCCCACGCGTTTAACGTCGCGGTCTTCCAGGTAAGGGTGCTTATATTCCAGATTACCGTGTGCAAGGTGACCAATCACTTTGCGCATGGTTTCTGCATAAGGACGGCTGGCCGCCATGCGATCCTGCGATTTACGCATTTTGGAAGCGGCGACCATCTCCATCGCTTTAGTGATCTTTTGCGTGTTCTGGACGCTTGCGATCTTACTACGTATCTCTTTTGCGCCGGCCATGAGCTTCTCCTCAATGCCTTGCGGCTCTGCCCTAAGCGCCAGACGTTACCAGGATTGGGTTGCTTTGAAGGAATCGAGGATGCCTTTCAGCTTGCCTTCGATTTCGTCGTTGTAGCCACCGGTCTGGTTGATCTCTTGCATCAACGGAGCGTGATCACGGTCGACGTAAGCCAGCAGAGCGGCTTCGAAGCTGCCAATTTTCGACAGTTCAACATCCGCCAGGTAACCACGTTCTGCTGCGAACAGAACCAGAGACTGCTGCGCAACGGACATCGGCGCATACTGTTTCTGTTTCAGCAGTTCGGTCACTTTCTGACCGTGGTCAAGCTGCTTACGTGTTGCATCGTCAAGGTCGGATGCAAACTGAGAGAACGCTGCCAGTTCACGATACTGTGCCAGAGCGGTACGGATACCACCGGACAGTTTTTTCATGATCTTGGTCTGTGCTGCACCACCAACACGGGATACGGAAATACCCGGGTTAACCGCAGGACGAATACCGGCGTTGAACAGGTTGGTTTCCAGGAAGATCTGACCATCGGTAATGGAGATTACGTTGGTCGGAACGAACGCAGAAACGTCACCCGCCTGAGTTTCGATAATCGGCAGTGCGGTCAGAGAACCGGTTTTCCCTTTCACTTCACCTTTGGTGAAGGCTTCAACGTATTCGGCGTTAACACGTGCAGCACGCTCCAGCAGACGAGAGTGGAGGTAGAAAACGTCGCCCGGGAATGCTTCACGTCCTGGCGGACGACGGAGCAGCAGGGAGATCTGACGGTAAGCAACAGCCTGTTTAGACAGGTCATCGTAAATGATCAGCGCATCTTCACCGCGGTCACGGAAGTATTCGCCCATTGCGCAACCGGCATACGGTGCCAGGTATTGCAGTGCAGCGGATTCAGACGCGGTTGCTACCACAACGATGGTGTTAGCCAGTGCGCCGTGCTCTTCCAGTTTACGTACCACGTTAGAAATGGTGGACGCTTTCTGGCCGATAGCGACATAGATACATTTGATACCGGAATCGCGCTGGTTGATGATGGCATCGATAGCCAGTGCGGTTTTACCTGTCTGACGGTCACCGATGATCAATTCACGCTGACCACGACCGATTGGGATCATGGAGTCAACGGCTTTATAACCGGTCTGTACCGGCTGATCTACGGACTGACGTTCGATAACGCCCGGAGCGATTGCTTCTACAGCAGAGAAGCCGTCGTGATCCAGCGGACCTTTACCGTCGATTGGTGCACCCAGAGTGTTAACCACACGGCCCAGCAGGCCACGGCCAACCGGAACTTCCAGGATACGGCCAGTACACTTAACTTTCATGCCTTCGGCAAGGTCAGCGTACGGACCCATAACAACCGCACCTACAGAGTCGCGCTCGAGGTTCAGTGCGATAGCGTAACGGTTACCCGGCAGGGAGATCATTTCACCCTGCATACAATCGGCCAGGCCGTGAATGCGGATAACACCGTCACTTACAGAAACAATAGTACCTTCGTTGTGAGCTTCACTCACAACATTGAACTGAGCAATGCGCTGCTTGATCAGTTCGCTGATTTCGGTGGAATTCAGTTGCATGCTCCAGTCCCCTTAAGACTGCAAGACGTCTGCAAGGCGCTCAAGACGACCGCGTACGCTGCCATCAATGACCATATCACCCGCTCGGATGATAACGCCTGCCATTACAGACTTATCGATTTTGCAATTCAGCTTAACTTTGCGTGACAGACGTTTTTCCATCGCAGCAGAAATTTTCGCGAGCTGTTGTTCACTCAGTGCGGCAGCGGAAATGACGTCTACCTCAGCGGTAGCCTCACTCACGGCACGAAGGTGAATAAACTGCTCCAGAACATCCGGGAGCGCGTTAAGACGACCATTTTCAGCCATTACCCGAATCAGGTTCTGACCGTTTTCGTCCAGTTGCTCACCACAAACTGCGATAAACGACTCGGCGAGCGTTTCTGGCGCAAGCGCGCCAGAGAGAAGCTCTGCCATTTGTTCGTTTTTGGTTACCTCGGCGGCAAACGCCAGCATGTCCTGCCAGCGTTCTACACTTTGGTGTTCGACGGCAAAGTCAAAAGCTGCTTTGGCGTAGGGGCGAGCTACCGTAATAAATTCAGACATCAGCCCCTCCCTCCTTACAGTTCAGCGACAAGTTTATCCACGATGTCGCTGTTAGCAGCTTCATCCACGGAACGTTCGATGATCTTCTCGGCGCCAGCAACAGCCAGGATAGCAACTTGCTTACGCAGCTCTTCACGGGCACGTTTACGCTCGGCTTCAATTTCTGCCTGCGCCTGGGCCACGATTTTAGTACGTTCCTGTTCTGCCTCAGCTTTCGCTTCGTCCAGAATCTGCGAGCGGCGTTTGTTCGCCTGCTCGATGATTACCTGGGCTTCCGCTTTCGCTTTTTTCAGCTGGTCGGTCGCGCTGGCCTTTGCAAGGTCAAGGTCCTTATGTGCTCGTTCTGCGGAAGCAAGGCCGTCAGCAATTTCTTTTTGACGTTTTTCGATGGCTGCCATTAATGGCGGCCATACGTACTCATGCAGAACAAACGAACGACAGGACAAACGCGATGGCCTGGCCGAGGATTGTTGCGTTAAGATTCACAGCACAATGCCTCTATTTAGTTAACGTTCTGATATTGCTCTTTAAATAAAAGCAACGCTTACTACGCGACAGCGAACATCACGTACAGACCCAGACCTACAGCGATCATCGGGATAGCATCCACCAGACCCATAACGATAAAGAACTGAGTACGCAGCAGAGGAATCAGATCAGGTTGACGCGCTGCGCCTTCGGAATTTACCCCCGAGGATGCCGATACCGATCGCAGCACCGATTGCCGCCAGACCCATCATCACAGCGGCAGCCATGTACAGCAGATCCATATTCAGGTTTTCCATGACAGTCTCCAGTTTGTTTCAGTTAAAACGTAGTAGTGTTGGTAAATTAATGTTCTTCAGACGCCATCGACAGATAGACGATCGTCAGAACCATGAAGATGAAGGCTTGCAGCGTAATGATCAGGATGTGGAAAATGGCCCACGGCACATTCAGGATCCACTGTGACCACCACGGCAACAGACCAGCAATCAGAATGAAAATCAGCTCACCGGCATACATGTTACCGAACAGTCGCAAACCAAGTGAAACTGGTTTGGACAGCAGGCTTACCCCTTCAAGGATTAAGTTGACAGGAATGAACGCCCAGTGATTGAACGGCTGCAGCGTCAACTCTTTCGTGAAGCCGCCGATGCCTTTCATTTTGATGCTGTAGAACAGAATCAGGATAAATACGCCCAATGCCATAGACAGCGTTACGTTCACGTCCGCAGACGGAACCACACGCAGTGCAGGCAGACCCAGTACATGTTCAGCAATGTACGGCAGCAGGTCGATAGGCAGTAAATCCATCAGGTTCATCAGGAATACCCAGACGAAGATCGTCAGGGCCAGCGGAGCAATCAGCTTGCTTTTGCCATGGTACATGTCTTTCACGCTACCATTAACAAAGCCGATCACCAGCTCAATCGCGGTCTGAAACTTACCTGGCACACCGCTGGTCGCCTTTTTGGCTACGCTACGGAATAAAACCAGGAACAACAGACCCAGCACCACCGAGAAGAACATGGAGTCAATATTGATTGTCCAGAAGGTGGCTGGGGGGTTTTGTGGATCCACCAGCGAGAATGTACGCAGGTCCAGCTGAAGGTTATTCAGGTGGTGTCCTATGTAATCCTGCGGCGTCATATTTTCTGAAGCCATGATGCCTTTTACCCTTTGTTGTTAATTACAGCCGGTGCCAGTATCTGAACCACCAGCACCAAAACCCACGTAACGATCAGCGGCAAGAATACCGCCTTTAAAACCGCCAACGCCACCACCAGTAACACCAACATCGCCAGAACTTTGAAAGCTTCGCCAAATGCGAATGTCCAGGCCACCCGGCCTTTCGCTGGTGTATGCGCCTGGTGACGCCAGGCAAATATCATAAACAAAACGTTAGGCAGAAAGACTGCCAGGCCCCCGCTTATTGCAGAGACGCCCCAGAAGGGGTCTTTGAGGCTGAACAGCAATCCACTTGCTATCACCACCAGTAACTGAACGAGCAGAAGCTTCCGAGCAACGTTTCGACTCACGAGCGACACAGACATCACGTTTTTCACTCCTGCTCCCTTCGAGGTATGCCGCGTGTCGTATAAAACTTTCTTTAAGGCTTAGAGTCAAGCATCAAAAAGCGGTCAAATTATACGGTGCGCCCCCGTGATTTCAAACAATAAGTAGCCAAAAGGTGAATAAATGTTTAAATATTTTTCCAGTGCATACAATTGCGACTTTTCTGCTAACCCTGTTCGATCATGAAAAACTGTAAATAACGCGTAAACACTGGTGATAAAGCGTGCTTCAGATCACATATTGCGCATGTTCGCGCACAGCATATTTATTTACTTGGCAAATGATGCCTTTGCAAGTTTATGATATTTCAGTCTAAAAACAGATACTGTTTTAATAAATGACATTTACACAACAAAAACCACCCATTGACATTTTTAATAATGTTTTAACAGCCAATGATGGTTCTTAGCGCCGATTTTTAGCAGACTGATATTTTCACTAATGACTTATTTTCTGCTTACCAAAAAAAGCCACGTTATCTTATTGATGCAAAAGAGTGAACGTGGCGTTAAATGTAACCAGTTATATCAGTAGAAAACCTGGTTGTTGTTAACAGTCTAACCGGTCAATTTTTTATGATTTTTTTGATAAAAATTAAATTTTATTTGCTTTAATCACCACCAGATGACGTTCGCCATCCAGGGCTGGAACCTGAAGTTTAACCACTGATTCGACCTGATATTCTTCGGGCAACAAAGCGATTTCATCTTCCGGCATTTGCCCTTTCAGCGCGTAGAAACGGCCTTGCTCACCAGGAAGATGGTGGCACCAGCTCACCATATCGTTCAGAGAGGCAAAAGCGCGGCTAATTACGCCATCAAATGGCGGCTCTGAAGGAAACTCTTCTACCCTGCTCTGTACTGGCTCAATATTCTCCAGTTTAAGCTCATGTTGCACCTGACGAAGGAAACGCACGCGTTTACCAAGGCTATCCAACAGAGTGAAATGGGCTTCAGGACGCACGATAGAGAGTGGAATGCCAGGCAGTCCAGGACCGGTGCCGACATCGATAAACCGTTCACCTTGCAGATACGGTGCCACCACAATGCTATCGAGAATATGGCGTACCAGCATCTCATTAGGATCGCGGACCGAAGTCAGGTTGTACGCTTTGTTCCATTTATGCAGCATATTCACGTAGGCAATAAGCTGGTTTTTCTGGTGATCGGTAAGCGAAATACCTGCGTCTTTCAGCAGGGAGAGTTTGTTGAGCACGGTGATTACCTGTTCTTGATGCGTTGCCGGTAAGCGGTGCTTACCAGGCATTTTAATGCGTTATGCGCTACGACGCAGCATACCCTGTTTTTTCAGCCACACCAGCAGAATGGAGATGGCCGCAGGCGTGACGCCAGAAATACGTGAAGCCTGGCCGATAGAGGCCGGTTTGTGATCGTTAAGTTTGGCGATCACTTCGTTAGAAAGACCGGATACCTGGCGGTAATCCAGTGTCGCTGGTAGCAGGGTGTTCTCGTTACGCAGCTGCTTTTCGATCTCATCTTGCTGGCGCGCGATATAACCTTCGTATTTAACCTGAATCTCAACCTGTTCCGCCGCCTGTTCGTCTGTCAACGCAGGGGCAAACGGCGTCAGCGTGGTTAATTTTTCATAAGTCATTTCCGGACGACGCAGCAGATCTTCACCACTGGCTTCACGGGAAAGCGGCGCAGTCAGGTGAGCATTCACTTCGGCTGCAGCTTCCGCCGACGGGGTTACCCAGGTCGATTTCAGACGCTGACGCTCACGCTCGATATTCTCAAGTTTCTCGTTAAAGCGCGCCCAACGTTCGTCATCCACCAGGCCCAGTTCACGACCGATTTCAGTCAAACGCAGATCCGCATTATCTTCGCGCAGCATCAGACGATATTCTGCGCGCGAAGTAAACATACGATACGGTTCTTTGGTTCCTAAAGTGCACAGGTCATCAACTAGTACGCCGAGATACGCCTGAGAACGTGCCGGAGCCCAACCTTCTTTGTCAGCAGACAGACGGGCAGCGTTAAGACCGGCCAGCAAACCTTGCGCAGCGGCTTCTTCGTAACCGGTAGTGCCGTTAATCTGACCAGCAAAGAACAGCCCCTGGATAAACTTGCTCTCCAGCGTCGGTTTCAGGTCGCGAGGATCGAAGAAGTCATACTCAATGGCATAACCCGGACGCACGATCTTCGCGTTTTCCATCCCCTGCATAGAGCGGACGATTTGCATCTGCACATCGAACGGCAGGCTGGTGGAGATACCGTTCGGATAAATTTCATTAGAGGTCAGTCCTTCCGGTTCAAGGAAGATCTGATGCTGATTTCTGTCGGCGAAGCGCATGACTTTGTCTTCGATCGACGGGCAGTAGCGTGGGCCGACACCTTCGATCACCCCTGCATACATTGGGCTACGATCGAGGTTACTGCGGATCACATCATGGGTTTTCTCGTTGGTATGAGTGATATAACACGGCACCTGCTGGGGATGCTGGGACGCATTGCCCATAAACGAGAATACCGGCATTGGGTTATCGCCATGCTGTTGCGCCAGCACACTAAAGTCGATAGTTCGAGCATCAATACGCGGTGGTGTCCCGGTTTTCAGACGACCAACGCGCAGCGGCAGTTCACGCAAACGGCGAGAAAGCGGAATGGACGGCGGATCACCAGCACGGCCACCGCTGTAATTATCCAGACCGATATGAATTTTACCGTCGAGGAACGTCCCAACGGTGAGCACGACGGCTTTGGCACGGAACTTCAGTCCCATTTGGGTAACAGCACCGACCACGCGATCGTTTTCGACAATAAGATCTTCAACCGCCTGCTGGAAGATCATCAGGTTCGGTTGGTTCTCCAGCGCCGTACGTACCGCCTGACGGTAGAGCACACGATCCGCCTGAGCTCGGGTAGCGCGAACCGCCGGTCCTTTGCTTGCGTTTAGTATCCTAAACTGGATACCCGCTTGATCGATCGCTTTCGCCATCAGACCGCCGAGTGCATCCACTTCTTTTACCAGATGTCCCTTCCCAATACCGCCGATCGCCGGGTTGCAGCTCATCTGCCCCAGAGTGTCGATATTGTGTGTCAAAAGCAGAGTCTGTTGACCCATACGCGCCGCGGCCATCGCGGCCTCGGTGCCTGCATGACCCCCGCCAATGATGATGACGTCAAAAGGATCCGGATAAAACATGGTGATTGCCTCGCATAACGCGGTATGAAAATGGATTGAAGCCCGGGCCGTGGATTCTACTCAACTTTGTCGGCTTGAGAAAGACCTGGGATCCTGGGTATTAAAAAGAAGATCTATTTATTTAGAGATCTGTTCTATTGTGATCTCTTATTAGGATCGCACTGCCCTGTGGATAACAAGGATCCGGCTTTTAAGATCAACAACCTGGAAAGGATCATTAACTGTGAATGATCGGTGATCCTGGACCGTATAAGCTGGGATCAGAATGAGGGGTTATACACAACTCAAAAACTGAACAACGGTTGTTCTTTGGATAACTACCGGTTGATCCAAGCTTCCTGACAGAGTTATCCACAGTAGATCGCACGATCTGTATACTTATTTGAGTAAATTAATCCACGATCCCAGCCATTCTTCTGCCGGATCTTCCGGAATGTCGTGATCAAGAATGTTGATCTTCAGTGTTTCGCCTGTCTGTTTTGCACCGGAATTTTTGAGTTCTGCCTCGAGTTTATCGATAGCCCCACAAAAGGTGTCATATTCACGACTGCCAATACCGATTGCGCCAAAGCGGACCGCAGAAAGATCGGGCTTCTGTTCCTGCAATGCTTCATAGAAAGGAGAAAGGTTGTCCGGAATATCTCCGGCACCGTGGGTGGAGCTGATAATCAGCCAGATCCCCGAGGCAGATAAATCTTCCAACAGCGGACCGTGCAGCGTTTCGGTGGTAAAACCCGCCTCTTCCAGCTTTTCAGCCAGGTGTTCTGCTACATATTCGGCACCGCCGAGGGTGCTGCCGCTGATAAGAGTGATATCTGCCATAAACCGCCACCTTTATTAAGAGTGGCGTATTGTACGCTGTGAACGCGTTGGGATCTACCTGTGGAAAAGTATGGGATTAAAAAAGCCGATTATGGCTTGATGGTACGCATGATCGGGTTTTGCAGGACGATCAATGTCTCGGTGGACTGAATTTCATCAATTGTTTGGATCTTGTTGATAAGTACATGCTGGAGAGCGTCGATCGAACGGCACATCACTTTTATAAAGATGCTGTAGTGGCCGGTTGTGTAATAGGCTTCAGTGACTTCATCAAGGCTTTCCAGCTTTGCCAGCGCGGAAGGGTAGTCTTTGGCGCTCTTTAATATAATGCCGATAAAGCAGCCTACGTCATAACCGAGCTGCTTCGGGCTGACATCAATACGCGCCCCGGTAATGATCCCCGCCTGCTTCATTTTCTCTACTCGAACGTGAATCGTCCCCGGACTGACGCCAAATTGTTTCGCCAGTTCGGCGTAAGCGGTGCGCGCATTGCCCATTAATGCTTCCAGGATGCCACGGTCCAGATTGTCGATCAGATAATTTTCCATAGGATTTTCTTATGCAGATTGATGATTCATTCTATTTTAGCCTTCTTTTTTAATGAATCAAAAGTGTGTTAGGCTTTTTATTGAATGATTATTTGCGTAGCCGGTATTTGTTGCTTAATCATAAGCAACAGGACGCAGGAGTATAAAAAATGAAAACCGCTTACATTGCCAAACAACGCCAAATTAGCTTCGTGAAATCTCACTTTTCTCGCCAACTGGAAGAACGTCTGGGGCTGATCGAAGTCCAGGCGCCGATTCTTAGCCGTGTGGGGGATGGCACGCAGGATAACTTGTCGGGCTGTGAAAAAGCGGTGCAGGTAAAAGTGAAAGCCTGCCTGATGCCCAGTTCGAAAGTGGTTCATTCACTGGCGAAGTGGAAACGTCAGACCTTAGGGCCACGACTTCAGCGCGGGCGAAGGACTGGTACACACATGAAAGCCCTTCGCCCCGATGAAGACCGGGTCTTCCGTTGCACTCGGTCTATGTTGACCAGTGGACTGGGAACGCGTAATGGGCGACGGTGAGCGTCAATTCTCGACTCTGAAAAGCACGGTAGAGGCGATCTGGGGGAATTAAAGCAACCGAAGCTGCGGTTAGCGAAGAGTTTGGCCTGGCACCGTTCCTGCCGGATCAGATCCACTTCTACACAGCCGAGTTACTGTCTCGTTATCCGGATCTCGATGCCAAAGGGCGTGAGCGGGCGATAGCGAAAGATCTTGGCGCGGTATTCCTTGTCGGGATTGGCGGCAAGCTGAGCGATGGTCATCGCCACGACGTGCGCGCACCGGATTATGATGACTGGAGCACCCCGTCAGAGCTGGGTCATGCGGGTCTGAACGGCGATATTCTGGTGTGGAACCCTGTACTGGAAGATGCGTTTGAGCTTTCTTCCATGGGGATCCGCGTGGATGCCGACACGTTGAAGCATCAGTTGGCGCTGACCGGTGATGAAGATCGTCTGGAGCTGGAGTGGCATCAGGCGCTGCTGCGCGGTGAAATGCCGCAGACCATCGGCGGCGGTATCGGCCAGTCTCGTTTGACCATGCTGCTGCTGCAACTGCCGCATATCGGCCAGGTTCAGTGTGGTGTATGGCCAGCTGCTGTTCGCGAGAACGTCCCTTCTCTGCTGTAATAATTTATCGCCGCCAGCGTCTGAGCAGGCGGCTTCGCATCCCGGTATCAAAGCGCCAGATATGATCGAAAATGCGCATGATGCCGGGTTTGCCGTGTGCCGACATCGCCACGGCATGAAAGCGATGCTGATGTACCCGCTGCAGCTCTTTCACTTTACTCGTCACGTCGTCAGGCAACCGCTGAGCGATAAAATCAGAAATCACCACCGCGTCGGCATCAAACCATTCCCTGCTTTGCAAGCGTTCCATAATGGCGCGAAAACAACTGGCAAGATCGGTGCCGCCACGAAACTGCTGGCTTAAAAAACGGATTGCTTGTTCGATGCCTTGTGGGCCTGAAAGCTCATAACGGACGATCTCGGTGGAAAATAGCATAATATAGCAGCGCCGGTTTTCAGCGAGAGCAATGCGCATCAAGGCCAGGCAGAACGCTTTCGCACACTGTTCATTAAAGCCGCCCATTGAGCCGGAAGTATCCACACAGACAATAAACGGCCCGCGCGGCTGTTCATCGTAATCTTTATGTACCACCGGACGTTCGATCACTTTTTCACGCCACGACTCACCGTGCAGGCGATAGGTGAGCAACTGTTTTTCCACCAGCCGACGGTAAAACTCATACTCCAGTTCCGTTATCCCTAGTGTCGCCAGTTCTGGCGGCAGGAGACGTAAAATATCATCGCTTTGTTGCAGACCATCAACCTGCTCAGGAACAGTTGCCGGTTCGCGCACCATGGTGCGGAAGGCTTCCATCTGCGCATCGTTACGCGGTATTGATTTGGCTTCCCGGGAACGCCCCAGCTGTTCTGCCAGGCGTTTCAGTTCCGGCTGTTCGTTAAGAAATTCACCGTATTTCACAATCAACTGATAGTCGCCACGTTTAAGCTGACCGGCGCTCATATCCCACAGACGACCAGCTGCGGTATTGTTATCTGCGAGAATCGGTTCAAGTTGTCCGCTCAGCGTCATGCGTTCCTGAACTTCACTTAACAGTTGTTCGCGTTCTTCTTCTAATAGCTGTTGATTTAACGTCGTTGCTTGCACGATCAGACTTAAACGCCAACGCTGGAGGAAAAGCGTATGTAACGCTGAAGTGATCGTGCTGTTAGCATCAACCAACTGTCGGGCTTGTTCTGCCCATGGGGAATTCAGACGATGCAGTAAGTCCAGGATCTGTGGTAGCTGCACAATAAACTGCGGCGTGGAGAGGAGCTGGCTTTGCTGATAGCACATCACCTCTTCGGTGAGTTCCGGCGGGACTCGGGCATCTTTCAGCCGACTGCGCAGCGCCTCACGCCAGCGGGGAACATCATCAGTGATTGCCGCCTTCAGTCGTGGGAATTTTTCAAAGAAGACTGCCAGCTGCGGTGAGGCCAGCAGCGCGATGATCATCTCTTCGATCAATCCCTCTTCGCTGACGGCCAGCATCACATTAAGCGTATCCAGCGTTAGCATTGTTGTGCCTGGCGAATCTGTGCGCCGACATCCTGTAGGCTGGCTTCAATGCGACCTAACCAGTCGCCAGGGATAAACAGACATTTTTGCTGTTCGCTGAATAAAGCGTGTTGCTTGCGCCAGTCACTTTCAAGCTCTTCCAGTTGTTGTTTTATTTCACCTGGCAGACCTTCAGCCGATGAACCGGGAAGTGCCAGCGTACTGCCTTGTAAACTTACATCGCGTACAACAAGATGTTGGGCGCTATCCACTTCCAGATTCAATTTCTGGGCAAAGCCGATACCGTTCAGTTTGCCGCGAATTTCACCACCTTTACTCAGCCACTGTTCCAGCGCGTTACGCTCAAAGGAGATATGAACCACTTCCATATCATGCAATTTTAACGGTTTTTGCAGCAGCAGAGTCAGAGTGGAAGCAGTAACGTTAACAGGAAGTTGATACTGCTGACGACGGCTGAAAATGCCGCCCAGACGAATTACCGTTAAGGCTGTTTTATCGCTTTGTTGCTGCTGGAGTTGCAGGTGACGTTGCACAATCGCGCCAAGGCGAGTCAACATCCCTTGCTGTTGCCAGGCGTGACCGGTCATCAATACATCAATTTGTTGTTGTATCAAATTCAGGCTTTGCGCGTCATACCACAGGCAATCTTTCAGCAAAATGAGATCTACCGGGGCAACAGCACTGCGACCGCTAAAAAAGGCGCTGGCCTGCAATAAGCGGATCGCTTTTTTCCAGCGACGATCCGAGACATAAGGCGCATCCGGTAATTTATCCAGTTGCTGGCGCAGCATAAAAATCAGCTCAAATACATGATCGGGCAGCGTAATTTCACCAATCTCTTTCTGCCAGCGTTCATATTCTTCATCTGTGACCTGCAAGGCATCAGGAACCGGATTGTCGTTTTCATCCTGTTGACTGGTCAGCATGGAGCGGAAATTCGCTTTATCCTGCACTTTATCTAACCACAGACGAATCAGCATGCGGTCATATAACGCTTCCAGACTGCTGTCTGCTTCCGGCAGCTCGTTGGAGGCCGCCACCAGCAGACGCATCGGGATTTTTTCTACGTGTGCACCGTTGCGGAACTGGCGCTCGTTAATGGCGGTGAGCAAGGTATTAAGAATTGCCGGGCCCGCTTTCCAGATCTCATCCAGAAAGACAATTTCTGCTTCCGGCAGGTAACCGCTGGTTAAACGTTCATAGCGCCCTTCATCTTTTAGCGCCTGAATAGAAAGGGGACCAAAAACTTCTTCCGGCGTGGAGAAGCGGGTCATCAGATATTCAAACGCGCGGGCATTCTGAAAGGCGAATTTTAAGCGCCGGGCGATCAAACTTTTGGCAATACCTGGCGGGCCAAGGAGGAACACACTTTCACCACTTAATGCCGCTAATAAACACAAGCGGATGGCGTGGCTACGTTCATAAAGCCCCTTTTCCAACGAACTGCTCAGGCGGGAAATTCTTTCCGCTAATAAATGAGGGTGAGCCATAATGAAGTGGCGTCCTTTCGTCAAAAGTTCTGCGTAAATTGCGAGTATAGACGTTTCTTGCTGGTGGCTAAAATAGTCTCAAAGGGGGGGTATTTTTCTTTGAGCCAGGTTAATGTGGCCGCATTTAGGAGTACGATTTTGCCGTTAATCGTGCATACTGTGCGCTTTTTTGTGGGCCAAGGGACTAAGCACACATTTCATATTTCAACGAAAGACTAGTCTATGAGCACTGATAATAAGCAATCATTGCCCGCGATTACCCTCGCGGCGATTGGAGTTGTCTACGGCGATATTGGTACCAGCCCGTTATATACACTTCGTGAATGTTTGTCCGGCCAGTTTGGTTTTGGCGTTGAACGCGATGCCGTGTTTGGCTTTTTATCGCTGATCTTCTGGCTGCTAATCTTTGTGGTTTCCATTAAATATCTCACCTTCGTGATGCGGGCAGATAACGCCGGTGAGGGGGGGATCCTGACGTTGATGTCGCTTGCCGGGCGTAATACGTCGGCGCGAACCACATCAATGCTGGTGATTATGGGGCTAATCGGCGGCAGCTTTTTCTATGGTGAAGTCGTCATAACACCCGCTATTTCGGTGATGTCAGCCATTGAAGGTCTGGAAATCGTCGCCCCGCAGCTGGATACCTGGATAGTTCCCCTCTCAATTATCGTTCTCACTTTATTATTTATGATTCAAAAACATGGCACGGCTATGGTCGGTAAGCTGTTTGCGCCGATCATGCTGACCTGGTTTTTGATTCTGGCAGGACTGGGGTTACGTAGCATTATTGCTAACCCGGAAGTGCTGCATGCGCTGAATCCAATGTGGGCGGTGCATTTCTTCCTTGAATACAAAACGGTTTCTTTTATTGCATTAGGGGCAGTGGTGTTGTCGATTACGGGGGTCGAGGCGCTGTATGCTGATATGGGGCACTTTGGTAAGTTCCCTATTCGCCTGGCGTGGTTCACCGTCGTATTACCTTCCTTGACCCTTAATTACTTCGGTCAGGGAGCGCTGTTGTTAAAGAACCCGGAAGCGATTAAGAACCCGTTCTTCCTGTTGGCACCGGACTGGGCGCTGATCCCGCTGCTGATCATCGCCGCACTGGCGACGGTAATTGCCTCGCAGGCGGTTATCTCTGGCGTCTTCTCATTGACGCGTCAGGCGGTACGTCTGGGATATTTGTCGCCGATGCGCATTATTCACACCTCCGAAATGGAGTCAGGGCAAATCTATATTCCGTTTGTGAACTGGATGCTCTATGTCGCGGTCGTGATTGTGATTGTCAGCTTTGAGCACTCCAGCAACCTGGCGGCGGCGTACGGGATTGCGGTGACCGGAACCATGGTGCTGACGTCTATTCTCTCGACTACCGTGGCACGTCAGAACTGGCACTGGAATAAGTATTTTGTTGCGCTGATCCTGATTGCTTTCCTTTGTGTCGATATTCCATTGTTCACCGCTAACCTCGATAAACTGCTCTCCGGCGGCTGGTTGCCATTGAGCCTCGGTACGGTGATGTTTATCGTGATGACCACCTGGAAGAGCGAGCGTTTCCGCTTGCTGCGGCGGATGCATGAACATGGTAACTCTCTGGAAGCGATGATTGCTTCGCTGGAGAAATCACCGCCTGTTCGCGTGCCCGGGACCGCGGTGTATATGTCGCGTGCAATCAACGTCATTCCCTTTGCGCTGATGCATAACCTTAAACATAACAAGGTATTGCATGAGCGGGTGATTCTGTTAACTCTGCGTACCGAAGACGCGCCATATGTCCATAATGTCCGTCGGGTACAGATTGAACAACTGTCGCCCACTTTCTGGCGCGTGGTGGCAAGTTATGGTTGGCGAGAAACGCCAAACGTGGAAGAAGTTTTCCACCGCTGCGGTCTGGAAGGATTAAGTTGCCGGATGATGGAAACCTCCTTCTTTATGTCGCATGAGTCGTTGATCCTCGGCAAACGCCCGTGGTATTTGCGTCTGCGCGGCAAGCTGTACTTGCTGCTGCAACGTAATGCGCTGCGTGCACCAGATCAATTTGAAATTCCGCCAAACAGGGTTATCGAACTGGGTACTCAGGTCGAAATCTAACGCCAGACGCCTCCTTTCTCCATAAGGGGGCGTTTTTGTTTTCATGGTTAATCACCATGTAAAACGTTTCGAGGTTGATCACATTTCCGTAACGTCACGATGGTTTTCCCAACTCAGTCAGGATTAAACTGCGGGTCAGCGAAACGTTTCGCTGATGGAGAAAAAAATGAAAAAAGGCACCGTTCTTAATTCTGATATTTCATCGGTGATCTCCCGTCTGGGACATACCGATACGCTGGTGGTGTGTGATGCTGGTTTACCCATCCCCAAAAGTACAACGCGTATCGATATGGCATTAACCCAGGGTGTACCTTCTTTTATGCAGGTGCTGGGCGTCGTCACAAATGAAATGCAGGTCGAGGCTGCCATTATCGCGGAAGAGATCAAACAACATAATCCGCAACTCCACGAAACGTTGCTCACTCACCTTGAGCAGCTGCAAAAACACCAGGGAAATACCATTGAAATTCGTTACACCACGCATGAACAATTCAAACAACAAACCGCAGAAAGTCAGGCGGTAATTCGCAGCGGAGAATGTTCTCCGTATGCGAATATCATTCTCTGTGCTGGCGTGACGTTCTGAGGCCGTCATGGAAGCATTACTTCAGCTTAAAGGCATCGATAAAGCCTTCCCGGGCGTAAAAGCCCTCTCGGGCGCAGCGTTAAATGTCTATCCGGGCCGCGTGATGGCGCTGGTGGGCGAAAACGGCGCGGGTAAATCCACCATGATGAAAGTGCTTACTGGTATCTATGCTCGCGATGCCGGCACGCTTTTATGGCTGGGGAAAGAAACGACATTTACCGGGCCGAAATCTTCCCAGGAAGCCGGGATTGGGATTATCCATCAGGAACTGAACCTGATCCCGCAGTTGACCATTGCCGAAAACATTTTCCTCGGTCGTGAGTTTGTTAATCGCTTTGGCAAAATTGACTGGAAAACCATGTATGCCGAAGCGGATAAATTGCTGGCTAAACTTAACCTGCGCTTTAAAAGCGACAAGCTGGTGGGCGATCTTTCCATCGGTGACCAGCAAATGGTTGAAATCGCCAAAGTGCTGAGCTTTGAGTCGAAAGTCATCATTATGGATGAACCGACCGATGCGCTGACCGATACCGAAACCGAATCCCTGTTCCGCGTCATACGCGAGCTGAAATCGCAAGGCCGCGGTATTGTCTATATCTCCCACCGCATGAAAGAAATCTTCGAGATTTGCGATGACGTTACCGTTTTTCGTGACGGGCAATTTATTGCTGAGCGCGAAGTGGCATCACTGACCGAAGATTCGCTGATTGAGATGATGGTGGGCCGCAAGCTAGAAGATCAATATCCACACCTGGACAAAGCGCCGGGAGATATCCGCCTGAAAGTCGATAATCTCTGCGGACCTGGCGTTAACGATGTCTCTTTTACTTTACGCAAAGGCGAAATTCTTGGCGTCTCTGGTTTGATGGGCGCAGGTCGTACCGAACTGATGAAAGTGCTCTACGGCGCACTACCGCGCACCAGCGGTTACGTCACCCTGGATGGGCATGAAGTCGTTACCCGTTCACCGCAGGATGGCCTGGCAAGCGGCATTGTGTATATCTCCGAAGACCGTAAACGTGACGGTTTAGTGTTGGGCATGTCAGTAAAAGAGAACATGTCGCTGACAGCGCTGCGCTACTTCAGCCGCGCTGGCGGCAGTTTGAAGCATGCCGATGAACAGCAGGCTGTGAGTGATTTCATTCGTCTGTTTAATGTGAAAACACCGTCGATGGAACAGGCAATTGGTCTGCTTTCCGGTGGCAATCAGCAAAAAGTGGCGATTGCCCGCGGTCTGATGACACGCCCCAAAGTGTTGATCCTTGATGAACCTACCCGTGGCGTAGATGTCGGCGCGAAAAAAGAGATCTATCAACTGATTAACCAGTTCAAAGCCGATGGCTTGAGCATCATTCTGGTGTCATCGGAGATGCCAGAAGTATTAGGCATGAGCGATCGCATCATCGTCATGCATGAAGGGCATCTCAGCGGGGAATTTACTCGTGAGCAGGCCACCCAGGAAGTGTTAATGGCTGCCGCTGTGGGCAAGCTTAATCGCGTGAATCAGGAGTAAAAAAATGACAACCCAGACTGTCTCTGGTCGCCGTTATTTCACGAAAGCGTGGCTGATGGAGCAGAAATCGCTTATCGCTCTGCTGGTGCTGATCGCGATTGTCTCGACGTTAAGCCCGAACTTTTTCACCATCAATAACTTATTCAATATTCTCCAGCAAACCTCGGTGAACGCCATTATGGCGGTCGGGATGACGCTGGTGATCCTGACGTCGGGCATCGACTTGTCTGTAGGTTCTCTGTTGGCGCTAACCGGCGCAGTTGCTGCATCTATCGTCGGCATTGAAGTCAATGCGCTGGTGGCTGTCGCTGCCGCTCTCGCGTTAGGTGCCGCAATTGGTGCGGTAACCGGGGTGATTGTAGCGAAAGGTCGCGTTCAGGCGTTTATCGCTACGCTGGTTATGATGCTTTTACTGCGCGGCGTGACCATGGTTTATACCAACGGTAGCCCAGTGAATACCGGCTTTACTGAGAACGCCGATCTGTTTGGCTGGTTTGGTATTGGTCGTCCGCTGGGCGTACCGACGCCAGTCTGGATCATGGGGATTGTCTTCCTCGCGGCCTGGTACATGCTGCATCACACGCGTCTGGGGCGTTACATCTACGCGCTGGGCGGCAACGAAGCGGCAACGCGTCTTTCTGGTATCAACGTCAATAAAATCAAAATCATCGTCTATTCTCTTTGTGGTCTGCTGGCATCGCTGGCCGGGATCATTGAAGTGGCGCGTCTCTCCTCCGCACAACCCACGGCGGGGACTGGCTATGAGCTGGATGCTATTGCTGCGGTGGTTCTGGGCGGTACGAGTCTGGCGGGCGGAAAAGGTCGCATTGTTGGGACGTTGATCGGCGCATTAATTCTTGGCTTCCTTAATAATGGATTGAATTTGTTAGGTGTTTCCTCCTATTACCAGATGATCGTCAAAGCGGTGGTGATTTTGCTGGCGGTGCTGGTAGACAACAAAAAGCAGTAATAACGACTACAGGACATCTTGAATATGAACATGAAAAAACTGGCTACCCTGGTTTCCGCTGTTGCGCTAAGCGCCACCGTCAGTGCGAATGCGATGGCAAAAGACACCATCGCGCTGGTGGTCTCCACGCTTAACAACCCGTTCTTTGTATCGCTGAAAGATGGCGCGCAGAAAGAGGCGGATAAGCTTGGCTATAACCTGGTGGTGCTGGACTCCCAGAACAACCCGGCGAAAGAGCTGGCGAACGTGCAGGACTTAACCGTTCGCGGCACCAAAATTCTGCTGATTAACCCGACCGACTCCGACGCAGTAGGTAATGCTGTGAAGATGGCTAACCAGGCGAACATCCCGGTTATCACTCTTGACCGCCAGGCAACGAAAGGTGAAGTGGTGAGCCACATTGCTTCTGATAACGTACTGGGTGGCAAAATCGCCGGTGATTACATCGCGAAGAAAGCGGGTGAAGGTGCCAAAGTTATCGAGCTGCAAGGCATTGCTGGTACATCCGCAGCCCGTGAACGTGGCGAAGGCTTCCAGCAGGCCGTTGCTGCTCACAAGTTTAATGTTCTTGCCAGCCAGCCAGCAGATTTTGATCGCACTAAAGGTTTGAACGTAATGCAGAACCTGTTGACCGCTCATCCGGATGTTCAGGCTGTATTCGCGCAGAATGATGAAATGGCGCTGGGCGCGCTGCGCGCACTGCAAACTGCCGGTAAATCGGATGTGATGGTCGTCGGATTTGACGGTACACCGGATGGCGAAAAAGCGGTGAATGATGGCAAACTAGCAGCGACTATCGCTCAGCTACCCGATCAGATTGGCGCGAAAGGCGTCGAAACCGCAGATAAAGTGCTGAAAGGCGAGAAAGTTCAGGCTAAGTATCCGGTTGATCTGAAACTGGTTGTTAAGCAGTAGTTTTAATCAGGTTGTATGACCTGATGGTGACATAAATACGTCATCGACAGATGAACGTGTAATATAAAGAAAAGCAGGGCACGCGCCACCCTAACACGGTGGCGCATTTTATGGACATCCCGAATATGCAAAACGCAGGCAGCCTCGTTGTTCTTGGCAGCATTAATGCTGACCACATTCTTAATCTTCAATCTTTTCCTACTCCAGGCGAAACCGTAACCGGTAACCACTATCAGGTTGCATTTGGCGGCAAAGGCGCGAATCAGGCTGTGGCTGCTGGGCGTAGCGGTGCGAATATCGCGTTTATTGCCTGTACGGGTGATGACAGCATTGGTGAGAGCGTTCGCCAGCAGCTCGCCACTGATAACATTGATATTACTCCGGTCAGCGTGATCAAAGGCGAATCAACAGGTGTGGCGCTGATTTTTGTTAATGGCGAAGGTGAGAATGTCATCGGTATTCATGCCGGCGCTAATGCTGCCCTTTCCCCGGCGCTGGTGGAAGCGCAACGTGAGCGTATTGCCAACGCGTCAGCATTATTAATGCAGCTGGAATCACCACTCGAAAGTGTGATGGCAGCGGCGAAAATCGCCCATCAAAATAAGACTATCGTTGCGCTTAACCCGGCTCCGGCTCGCGAACTTCCTGACGAACTGCTGGCGCTGGTGGACATTATTACGCCAAACGAAACGGAAGCAGAAAAGCTCACCGGTATTCGTGTTGAAAATGATGAAGATGCAGCGAAGGCGGCGCAGGTACTGCATGAAAAAGGTATCCGTACTGTACTGATTACTTTAGGAAGTCGTGGTGTATGGGCTAGCGTGAATGGTGAAGGTCAGCGCGTTCCTGGATTCCGGGTGCAGGCTGTCGATACCATTGCTGCCGGAGATACCTTTAACGGCGCGTTAATCACGGCGTTGCTGGAAGAAAAACCATTGCCAGAGGCGATTCGGTTTGCCCATGCTGCCGCTGCGATTGCCGTAACACGTAAAGGCGCACAACCTTCCGTACCGTGGCGTGAAGAGATCGACGCATTTTTAGACAGGCAGAGGTGACGCTTGGCTACAATGAAAGATGTTGCCCGCCTGGCGGGCGTTTCTACCTCAACAGTTTCTCACGTTATCAATAAAGATCGCTTCGTCAGTGAAGCGATTACCGCCAAAGTTGAAGCGGCGATTAAAGAACTCAATTACGCGCCATCAGCCCTGGCGCGTAGCCTCAAACTCAATCAAACACATACCATTGGCATGTTGATCACTGCCAGTACCAATCCTTTCTATTCAGAACTGGTGCGTGGCGTTGAACGCAGCTGCTTCGAACGCGGTTATAGTCTCGTCCTTTGCAATACCGAAGGCGATGAACAGCGGATGAATCGCAATCTGGAAACGCTGATGCAAAAACGCGTTGATGGCTTGCTGTTACTGTGCACCGAAACGCATCAACCTTCGCGTGAAATCATGCAACGTTATCCGACAGTGCCTACTGTGATGATGGACTGGGCTCCGTTCGATGGCGACAGCGATCTTATTCAGGATAACTCGTTGCTGGGCGGAGACTTAGCAACGCAATATCTGATCGATAAAGGTCATACCCGTATCGCCTGTATTACCGGTCCGCTGGATAAAACTCCGGCGCGCCTGCGGTTGGAAGGTTATCGGGCGGCGATGAAACGTGCGGGTCTCAACATTCCTGATGGCTATGAAGTCACTGGTGATTTTGAATTTAACGGCGGGTTTGACGCCATGCGCCAACTGTTATCACATCCGCTGCGTCCTCAGGCCGTCTTTACCGGAAATGACGCTATGGCTGTTGGCGTTTACCAGGCGTTATATCAGGCAGAGTTACAGGTTCCGCAGGATATCGCGGTGATTGGCTATGACGATATCGAACTGGCAAGCTTTATGACGCCACCATTAACCACTATCCACCAACCGAAAGATGAACTGGGGGAGCTGGCGATTGATGTACTCATCCATCGGATAACCCAGCCGACCCTTCAGCAACAACGATTACAACTTACTCCGATTCTGATGGAACGCGGTTCGGCTTAGATTTACGCTGTCTTTTGATCAAATTATTACCATCGGTTGTTTTCAGAAGCATGAACATTGCTGCTGAAGCAACAGTAATAATGCCCATCGTGATAAACGTATAGTGGAATTGTTCGACAGTCGTTGTGCCTTCCATCCCTTCATAAACGCGAAGGACGGCCGCACTTACAGCAACGCCTAAACTAATCGACAGTTGCTGCGTGACCGCCAGAACACTGTTACCGCTGCTGGCGTTGTCATCGGTCAGATCGGCAAGTGTGATGGTATTCATCGCGGTAAATTGCGTCGACATAGCCATCCCTAATATAAACAACGGCAAGATCAGCATCCATATCGCCATTGCCGGTGATTGCAAAGAGAACTGAGCGATCATTAGCCCAATAATCACCGTGATCCCCACTAACGTATGGCGATAGCCCAGACGACGTAAGACTTGGGTAACCATCGATTTTGCAATAATGGAACCTAACGCTGTCGGTGCCATCATACAGCCGGCAATAAACGCCTGATAACCAAATCCTACCTGTAACATCAATGGCATAAGGAACGGTACACAACCGGTCCCCAGACGGGTTGCAATATTGCCTACGATACCGATCGAGAAAGTGCGGGTTTTAAATAAATCTAATGAAATTAATGGGTTTGGCGTGTGTCGCGCATGGAGAATATAGAGAAGCAGTAACCCGATGCTGGTGACAATTACCGTCAAGGCAATCCAGCTGGCGACAATCCTTTCCCCGAATAGCTCTATTCCGCTTGAGAAGAGAACAAGGCTGAGGCCAAACAGCAAAAAGCCAGTGATATCGAATCTGCGTCGTGCGGTGGTGAAATTGGGCATATGTTTGCGCGCGTAAAGAAGGCCCGCAATACCTATGGGGATATTGATTAAAAATATCCAGTGCCAGGTTGCCCAGGTGACCAGCACGCCGCCAAGAACGGGGCCTAAAATTGGCCCCACCAGACCCGGCATGGCGACAAAATTCAATACTGGAAGAAGTTCATTACGAGGATAAGCGCGCAGTAAGGCCAGCCGAGCAACAGGCATCATCATTGCGCCGCCTATCCCCTGAATAACCCGGAAGACAACCAGCTGTGGTAGCGAATTAGAAAGTGCGCAGGCCAGAGAACCCAATGTGAACAGACTCACGGCAAGGGTAAAAATGCGACGCGTACCGAAGCGATCGGCTAGCCATCCGCTTACCGGAATAAGCATCGCCACCGTCAGCGTATAACTGATGATGGCTGATTGCATCGCGAGAGGAGAACGATTAAGGCTATGAGCGATTGCGGGTAAGGCGGTATTCAGAATAGTGGCATCAAGTGCCTGCATGAAGAAGGCCATCGCCGCGATCCACGGCAAACCCGCCATACTGCGCTTCTTTTTATCGCTCATTCAATGTCCTGTTATCGGGTTGTCACTTATCAGGTGAGCGTAGCAGCGCCTGACAAGCTTTAAATGCCGCGTCGCCATCGCTTTGGACAATCGCATCGACAATCGCCTGGTGCAGATCCAGCTTTATCACTGTGTCGCTGGTAATTGACGTGAAGTAAGTGTGATAAACCGAATGGAATAGCGAGGCGAATGGTCAAAAGAAACGGATTGGCTCATTTCATAGATATGCTCATGCCAGGCCATATCGACTTCGATCCAGCGTTCACGGCGAAAGTTCTCTTTTAATGCCGCCATTTCGGCCATTAACGTATTGAGATGCGCCTTCTGTTCCGCGGTGCCAACCGTTGCAGCCAGTAGGCAAGCTTGCGGCTCCAGACAGATACGCATAACCAGAAAGTGATCGATGACCTGATGAAAGTTCTCTTCTGTCATCCACCAGGTAAGCAATTCCTGATCAAGAAAATTCCAGTTTGATTGTGGCATGACCCGGGTACCAATTCGCGGTCGCGGTAAAACCATCCCTTTTGCCGTTAACGTTTTGACCGCTTCGCGTACCGCTGTACGACTCACTCCAAATTGCTCGCCCAGCTCAATCTCACCAGGCAAAATGGTGCCGGGTTCATATTCACCTTTTAAGATGCGTTGCGCCAGCTTCTCAGCCAGAACATACGAAAGGTTTTTCTGTGCAGCTAACTGTTGTGCGCTTAAAGGCATTACTAATCTTCCTTTTTCTTTTTATTCCTCCTTAGTATGCCACCAGGAAGTGTGATTACGGTTGCAAAAACGGCAAATTGCTTGTTTTATGGCACATTAACGGGGCTTTTGCTGAAAAAATGCGCGGTCAGAAAATTATTTTAAATTTCCTCTTGTCAGGCCGGAATAACTCCCTATAATGCGCCACCACTGACACGGAACAACGGCAAACACGCCGCCGGGTCAGCGGGGTTCTCCTGAGAATTCCGGCAGAGAAAGCAAAAATAAATGCTTGACTCTGTAGCGGGAAAGCGTATTATGCACACCCCGCGCCGCTGAGAAAAAGCGAAGCGGCACTGCTCTTTAACAATTTATCAGACAATCTGTGTGGGCACTCGAAGATACGGATTCTTAACGTCGCAAGACGAAAAATGAATACCAAGTCTCAAGAGTGAACATGTAATTCATTACGAAGTTTAATTCTTTGAGCATCAAACTTTTAAATTGAAGAGTTTGATCATGGCTCAGATTGAACGCTGGCGGCAGGCCTAACACATGCAAGTCGAACGGTAACAGGAAGCAGCTTGCTGCTTTGCTGACGAGTGGCGGACGGGTGAGTAATGTCTGGGAAACTGCCTGATGGAGGGGGATAACTACTGGAAACGGTAGCTAATACCGCATAACGTCGCAAGACCAAAGAGGGGGACCTTCGGGCCTCTTGCCATCGGATGTGCCCAGATGGGATTAGCTTGTTGGTGGGGTAACGGCTCACCAAGGCGACGATCCCTAGCTGGTCTGAGAGGATGACCAGCCACACTGGAACTGAGACACGGTCCAGACTCCTACGGGAGGCAGCAGTGGGGAATATTGCACAATGGGCGCAAGCCTGATGCAGCCATGCCGCGTGTATGAAGAAGGCCTTCGGGTTGTAAAGTACTTTCAGCGGGGAGGAAGGGAGTAAAGTTAATACCTTTACTCATTGACGTTACCCGCAGAAGAAGCACCGGCTAACTCCGTGCCAGCAGCCGCGGTAATACGGAGGGTGCAAGCGTTAATCGGAATTACTGGGCGTAAAGCGCACGCAGGCGGTTTGTTAAGTCAGATGTGAAATCCCCGGGCTCAACCTGGGAACTGCATCTGATACTGGCAAGCTTGAGTCTCGTAGAGGGGGGTAGAATTCCAGGTGTAGCGGTGAAATGCGTAGAGATCTGGAGGAATACCGGTGGCGAAGGCGGCCCCCTGGACGAAGACTGACGCTCAGGTGCGAAAGCGTGGGGAGCAAACAGGATTAGATACCCTGGTAGTCCACGCCGTAAACGATGTCGACTTGGAGGTTGTGCCCTTGAGGCGTGGCTTCCGGAGCTAACGCGTTAAGTCGACCGCCTGGGGCAGTACGGCCGCAAGGTTAAAACTCAAATGAATTGACGGGGGCCGCACAAGCGGTGGAGCATGTGGTTTAATTCGATGCAACGCGAAGAACCTTACCTGGTCTTGACATCCACGGAAGTTTTCAGAGATGAGAATGTGCCTTCGGGAACCGTGAGACAGGTGCTGCATGGCTGTCGTCAGCTCGTGTTGTGAAATGTTGGGTTAAGTCCCGCAACGAGCGCAACCCTTATCCTTTGTTGCCAGCGGTCCGGCCGGGAACTCAAAGGAGACTGCCAGTGATAAACTGGAGGAAGGTGGGGATGACGTCAAGTCATCATGGCCCTTACGACCAGGGCTACACACGTGCTACAATGGCGCATACAAAGAGAAGCGACCTCGCGAGAGCAAGCGGACCTCATAAAGTGCGTCGTAGTCCGGATTGGAGTCTGCAACTCGACTCCATGAAGTCGGAATCGCTAGTAATCGTGGATCAGAATGCCACGGTGAATACGTTCCCGGGCCTTGTACACACCGCCCGTCACACCATGGGAGTGGGTTGCAAAAGAAGTAGGTAGCTTAACCTTCGGGAGGGCGCTTACCACTTTGTGATTCATGACTGGGGTGAAGTCGTAACAAGGTAACCGTAGGGGAACCTGCGGTTGGATCACCTCCTTACCTTAAAGAAGCGTTCTTTGAAGTGCTCACACAGATTGTCTGATAGAAAGTGAAAAGCAAGGCGTCTTGCGAAGCAGACTGATACGTCCCCTTCGTCTAGAGGCCCAGGACACCGCCCTTTCACGGCGGTAACAGGGGTTCGAATCCCCTAGGGGACGCCACTTGCTGGTTTGTGAGTGAAAGTCACCTGCCTTAATATCTCAAAACTCATCTTCGGGTGATGTTTGAGATATTTGCTCTTTAAAAATCTGGATCAAGCTGAAAATTGAAACACTGAACAACGAGAGTTGTTCGTGAGTCTCTCAAATTTTCGCAACACGATGATGAATCGCAAGAAACATCTTCGGGTTGTGAGGTTAAGCGACTAAGCGTACACGGTGGATGCCCTGGCAGTCAGAGGCGATGAAGGACGTGCTAATCTGCGATAAGCGTCGGTAAGGTGATATGAACCGTTATAACCGGCGATTTCCGAATGGGGAAACCCAGTGTGTTTCGACACACTATCATTAACTGAATCCATAGGTTAATGAGGCGAACCGGGGGAACTGAAACATCTAAGTACCCCGAGGAAAAGAAATCAACCGAGATTCCCCCAGTAGCGGCGAGCGAACGGGGAGCAGCCCAGAGCCTGAATCAGTGTGTGTGTTAGTGGAAGCGTCTGGAAGGCGCGCGATACAGGGTGACAGCCCGTACACAAAATGCATGCTGTGAGCTCGATGAGTAGGGCAGGACACGTGGTATCCTGTCTGAATATGGGGACCATCCTCCAAGGCTAAATACTCCTGACTGACCGATAGTGAACCAGTACCGTGAGGGAAAGGCGAAAAGAACCCGGCGAGGGGTGAAAAGAACCTGAAACCGTGTACGTACAAGCAGTGGGAGCCTCTTTTATGCGGGTGACTGCGTACCTTTTGTATAATGGGTCAGCGACTTATATTCTGTAGCAAGGTTAACCGAATAGGGGAGCCGAAGGGAAACCGAGTCTTAACTGGGCGTTAAGTTGCAGGGTATAGACCCGAAACCCGGTGATCTAGCCATGGGCAGGTTGAAGGTTGGGTAACACTAACTGGAGGACCGAACCGACTAATGTTGAAAAATTAGCGGATGACTTGTGGCTGGGGGTGAAAGGCCAATCAAACCGGGAGATAGCTGGTTCTCCCCGAAAGCTATTTAGGTAGCGCCTCGTGAATTCATCTCCGGGGGTAGAGCACTGTTTCGGCAAGGGGGTCATCCCGACTTACCAACCCGATGCAAACTGCGAATACCGGAGAATGTTATCACGGGAGACACACGGCGGGTGCTAACGTCCGTCGTGAAGAGGGAAACAACCCAGACCGCCAGCTAAGGTCCCAAAGTCATGGTTAAGTGGGAAACGATGTGGGAAGGCCCAGACAGCCAGGATGTTGGCTTAGAAGCAGCCATCATTTAAAGAAAGCGTAATAGCTCACTGGTCGAGTCGGCCTGCGCGGAAGATGTAAGGGCTAAACCATGCACCGAAGCTGCGGCAGCGACGCTGATGCGTTGTTGGGTAGGGGCGTTCTGTAAGCCTGTGAAGGTGTACTGTGAGGCATGCTGGAGGTATCAGAAGTGCGAATGCTGACATAAGTAACGATAAAGCGGGTGAAAAGCCCGCTCGCCGGAAGACCAAGGGTTCCTGTCCAACGTTAATCGGGGCAGGGTGAGTCGACCCCTAAGGCGAGGCCGAAAGGCGTAGTCGATGGGAAACAGGTTAATATTCCTGTACTTGGTGTTACTGCGAAGGGGGGACGGAGAAGGCTATGTTGGCCGGGCGACGGTTGTCCCGGTTTAAGCGTGTGGCTGGTTTCGGGCAAATCCGGAAAATCAAGGCTGAGGCGTGATGACGAGGCACTACGGTGCTGAAGCAACAAATGCCCTGCTTCGGGAAAAGCCTCTAAGCATCAGGTAACATCAAATCGTACCCCAAACCGACACAGGTGGTCAGGTAGAGAATACCAAGGCGCTTGAGAGAACTCGGGTGAAGGAACTAGGCAAAATGGTGCCGTAACTTCGGGAGAAGGCACGCTGATATGTAGGTGAAGCGACTTGCTCGTGGAGCTGAAATCAGTCGAAGATACCAGCTGGCTGCAACTGTTTATTAAAAACACAGCACTGTGCAAACACGAAAGTGGACGTATACGGTGTGACGCCTGCCCGGTGCCGGAAGGTTAATTGATGGGGTTAGCGCAAGCGAAGCTCTTGATCGAAGCCCCGGTAAACGGCGGCCGTAACTATAACGGTCCTAAGGTAGCGAAATTCCTTGTCGGGTAAGTTCCGACCTGCACGAATGGCGTAATGATGGCAGGCTGTCTCCACCGAGACTCAGTGAAATTGAACTCGCCGTGAAGATGCGGTGTACCCGCGGCTAGACGGAAAGACCCGTGAACCTTTACTATAGCTTGACACTGAACATTGAGCCTTGATGTATGGATAGGTGGGAGGCTTTGAAGTGTGGACGCCAGTCTGCATGGAGCCGACCGAAATACCACCCTTTAATGTTTGATGTTCTAACGTTGACCCGTGATCCGGGTTGCGGACAGTGTCTGGTGGGTAGTTTGACTGGGGCGGTCTCCTCCCAAAGAGTAACGGAGGAGCACGAAGGTTGGCTAAGCGGTCGGACATCGTCCGGTTAGTGCAATGGTATAAGCAAGCTTAACTGCGAGCGTGACGGCGCGAGCAGGTGCGCAGGTCATAGTGATCCGGTGGTTCTGAATGGAAGGGCCATCGCTCAACGGATAAAAGGTACTCAGGGATAACAGGCTGATACCGCCCAAGAGTTCATATCGACGGCGGTGTTTGGCACCTCGATGTCGGCTCATCACATCCTGGGGCTGAAGTAGGTCCCAAGGGTATGGCTGTTCGCCATTTAAAGTGGTACGCGAGCTGGGTTTAGAACGTCGTGAGACAGTTCGGTCCCTATCTGCCGTGGGCGCTGGAGAATTGAGGGGGGCTGCTCCTAGTACGAGAGGACCGGAGTGGACGCATCACTGGTGTTCGGGTTGTCATGCCAATGGCACTGCCCGGTAGCTAAATGCGGAAGAGATAAGTGCTGAAAGCATCTAAGCACGAAACTTGCCCCGAGATGAGTTCTCCCTGACTCCTTGAGAGTCCTGAAGGAACGTTGAAGACGACGACGTTGATAGGCCGGGTGTGTAAGCGCAGCGATGCGTTGAGCTAACCGGTACTAATGAACCGTGAGGCTTAACCTACAACGCCGAAGATGTTTTGGCGGATGAGAGAAGATTTTCAGCCTGATACAGATTAAATCAGAACGCAGAAGCGGTCTGATAAAACAGAATTTGCCTGGCGGCCTTAGCGCGGTGGTCCCACCTGACCCCATGCCGAACTCAGAAGTGAAACGCCGTAGCGCCGATGGTAGTGTGGGGTCTCCCCATGCGAGAGTAGGGAACTGCCAGGCATCAAATTAAGCAGTAAGCCGGTCATAAAACCGGTGGTTGTAAAAGAATTCGGTGGAGCGGTAGTTCAGTCGGTTAGAATACCTGCCTGTCACGCAGGGGGTCGCGGGTTCGAGTCCCGTCCGTTCCGCCACCCTAATTAGGGGCGTAGTTCAATTGGTAGAGCACCGGTCTCCAAAACCGGGTGTTGGGAGTTCGAGTCTCTCCGCCCCTGCCAGAAATCATCCTTAGCGAAAGCTAAGGATTTTTTTTATCTGAAATAACCCTCTCCGAAGTAAATCCTTCTACCGGCATCCTTGCCAGCCATTCATATTAATACACTTCATCCAGCACGTTAATTTTCAAAAGATCGCGAATCAACGTATTTTTATCGCTATTTTGCAGCCATATGGCATAAAGCGGCCGTGAAAGTGTTGTGCTATCGACAACGGTATGCAGGCCGCCTTTTTTACGCGCCCAGCTGACGGGTAGCCAGGTGCAACCATTAAGCATCGCAATCTGTTGCTGTGCCAGTTCAGCAGAACTGGTTGTCAGAATGGGCACTTCGTCAGCACCGATCAAACCTGCCTCATGCTGTTGAAAATCTGGCCCCCACTCAAGTCGCAGATAATTAAGATCTCCCTTTAGTTTTGAAGGGGCACTGGTATAAAGCGCTAAAGTGAAATATCCCAGCAACTGACTACTAAATTCGTCCATTTTGGGCGCTTCAGTGGTAATAAGAAGATCAAGCTGGCGTTCATGCAGCTGTTTTACCAGAGACTGCCGTTGGGCAATTCGCGCTTCGAACTGTAAGCCTGTATGGGCATCCTGATTTTGATACAAACGTCCCAGCCACTGATTAAGCATACATTCCCACAATGAGGCGCTGGCACCGATAGAAAACTCGTTATGTCGTGAGGTATGCGCCACCTCCTTGCGGGCGGCCTGCCAGGTGCTCATGAGCGTTTCTGCATAAGGCAGTAGTTTTTCACCGGCAGCGGTTAAACGGATATTGTTTCTGTGGCGGGTGAAAAGGTTCACCCAGTTGATTTTCCAGTTGTCTGATTCGAAAAGCTCACCTGCTGACTGGGTCAGATAGAGCGATTCAGCCGCTCGACCAAAGTGACGTTCTTGGCTTCCGGAAAGTTTTAACAATTCCGTATCCACAGTGCTCTCCGCAAAATTATTTGTCGTTATGATTTAAATGTTTTGTTTTACACTCTGTCAAGCGTAACTAATACTCCGCGCCATAACTAGCTCGGTCAAAGTTAGGGCGATGCAGGATGGCGGAAAGCTTTACGACGACTAATCGATATTTCGACAATAAACATTATCCACGTGGATTCTCGTCATGGTGATTTCTACCATCAAAGAGGCACAACTGCTTGAGCGTCATGGTTATGCCTTCAATGAGTTGGATCTTGGCAAACGCGAGCCGGTTACCGAGGAAGAGAAACTCTTCGTAGCAGTATGCCGTGGCGAACGTGAGCCAGTGACAGAAGCAGAACGCGTGTGGTCCAAGTATATGACGCGTATTAAGCGTCCAAAACGTTTTCACACCCTTTCCGGCGGTAAACCGCAGGTTGAAGGTGCTGAAGACTACACCGATTCTGATGATTAATAAAAAGGGCGAAATGCCCTTTTTTTATGTCAGTAGTTTTTGCAGATGGATGAGCAAACGGTCAATCGCACGATAGCTAACTGCCTCCTGCAAATGCTGACGTGTGATAATGTCAGACTGATCAATATCAGCAATGGTTCGTGCAACTTTCAATAACCGCTGCCAGGCACGAATCGATAACCCCAGATGGATCAGTGTTCCTTCCAACCACATCGCATCTTCCTCTCAAGTTTGCAGAATTGGCGTATTTCCGGACTATCCAGCCGTGCAGCATTCAGTTTATTCTGCCGCTTAAATTGGCGCTCTGGCGGCCATTACGCGTTGTTTAACGGTGGCGCTGCTTTCTCCCGGCACTTCACCGTTTTACTCAAAATGCCGGGGGGTGGTAATGGGATCTCCAGTGAGAGATCGAAGCGGTCGAGAAAGGGCCCCGAGAGCCGGTTGAGATAACGTAATGTCTGTTCTGGCGTGCAGCGGTTATGGTTTCCCTGATAATGTCCGGTAGGGCTGGGATTCATCGCCGCGACAAGCTGGAAACGGGCTGGATAGGTTATTTTTGCTCGTGTGCGTGAAAGATGGATCTGCCCGGATTCAATCGGCTCTCGCAAGGCATCCAGTGTACGCCGTTCAAATTCAGGTAGCTCATCAAGAAAAAGCACGCCGTTATGCGCCAACGAAATTTCACCTGGCCCTGGAATTGCACCACCGCCCACCATCGCAGTTAACGACGCACTGTGATGAGGTGAGCGGAACGGGCGCTGCCGCCATTGTTTTTGTACTGATTCAGCATTTACCAGACTTAATATCGCAGCGCTCTCCAGTGCCTCTTCATTGCTTAAATCTGGCAACAGGCCATTAATACGGCTGGCGAGCATTGTTTTACCTGTTCCCGGCGGCCCAATCAGTAAAAGGTTGTGCCCGCCAGCGGCGGTAATTTCCAGTCCTCGCTTTCCTTGTTCCTGACCGACAACATCACTGAGATCATGTTGTAGCGCCCGGGATACTGCATCAGTTGGTTTCGGGCGTTCGAGAGCGTGCTTACCTTCCAGAAACGCACAGACAGCTTGCAGATGATCGGCTATCAGGCATCCTTCACCGTTAATTAGCCCCACTTCATCTTCGTTATCTTTCGCGACGATAATTTTTCTGCCCGACTTAATAGCTTCAGTTGCACTGGAGATTGCACCGGGAACGCCACGCAGAGCGCCTGTAAGAGCCAGTTCTCCGACTAATTCATATTCATCTAACTTATTGGCTGTAAGCTGTTCTGAGGCCGCCAGCAACGCAATGGCGATAGGTAAATCATATCGTCCCCCTTCTTTTGGCAGATCGGCTGGAGCCAGGTTGATGGTGATTTTTTTCGCCGGATATTCATATCCGCTATTGATAATGGCGCTGCGCACGCGATCGCGAGCTTCTTTTACCGTTGTTTCTGGTAAGCCCACCATCGTTAAGCCGGGTAGACCTTTACTGATATGTACCTCAACAGTGATCGGGGGCGCATTTACTCCCAGGGCTGCGCGGGTATGAACAATTGACAGTGACATAAGCCCTCCTTGAGTCACCATTATGTGCATAAGATATCGCTGCTGTAGCCCGCTAATTCGTGAATTTTAGTGGCTGATTCCTGTTTATTTGTGAAAGTGAAGTTGAGTTGTTCTGGCGGTGGAATGATGCTCGCAAAAATGCAGCGGACAAAGGATGAACTACGAGGAAGGGAACAACATTCATACTGAAATTGAATTTTTTTCACTCAATATTTTATTTTTAAAAAACAACAATTTATATTGAAATTATTAAACGCATCATAAAAATCGGCCAAAAAATATCTTGTACTATTTACAAAACCTATGGTAACTCTTTAGGCATTCCTTCGAACAAGATGCAAGAAAAGACAAAATGACAGCCCTTCTACGAGTGATTAGCCTGGTCGTGATTAGCGTGGTGGTGATTATTATCCCACCGTGCGGGGCTGCACTTGGACGAGGAAAGGCTTAGAGATCAAGCCTTAACGAACTAAGACCCCCGCACCGAAAGGTCCGGGGGTTTTTTTTGACCTTAAAAACATAACCGAGGAGCAGACAATGAATAACAGCACAAAATTCTGTTTCTCAAGATTCAGGACGGGGAACTAACTATGAATGGCGCACAGTGGGTGGTACATGCGTTGCGGGCACAGGGTGTGAACACCGTTTTCGGTTATCCGGGTGGCGCAATTATGCCGGTTTACGATGCATTGTATGACGGCGGCGTGGAGCACTTGCTGTGCCGACATGAGCAGGGTGCGGCAATGGCGGCTATCGGTTATGCCCGTGCTACCGGCAAAACTGGCGTATGTATCGCCACGTCTGGTCCGGGCGCAACCAACCTGATAACCGGGCTTGCGGACGCACTGTTAGATTCTATCCCTGTTGTTGCCATCACCGGTCAAGTGTCCGCACCGTTTATCGGCACTGACGCATTTCAGGAAGTGGATGTCACGGATTGTCGTTAGCCTGTACCAAAGCACAGCTTTCTGGTGCAGTCGCTGGAAGAATTGCCGCGCATCATGGCTGAAGCATTCGACGTTGCCAGCTCAGGTCGTCCTGGTCCGGTTCTGGTCGATATCCCAAAAGATATCCAGCTAGCCAGCGGTGACCTGGAACCGTGGTTCACCACCGTTGAAAACGAAGTGACTTTCCCACATGCCGAAGTCGAGCAAGCGCGCCAGATGCTGGCAAAAGCGCAAAAACCGATGCTGTACGTTGGTGGTGGCGTGGGTATGGCGCAGGCAGTTCCTGCTTTACGAGAATTTCTCGCTACCACAAAAATGCCTGCCACCTGCACGCTGAAAGGGCTGGGCGCAGTTGAAGCAGATTATCCGTACTATCTGGGCATGCTGGGAATGCATGGCACCAAAGCGGCGAACTTCGCGGTGCAGGAGTGCGACTTGCTGATCGCCGTGGGTGCACGTTTTGATGACCGGGTGACCGGCAAACTGAACACCTTCGCACCACACGCCAGTGTTATCCATATGGATATCGACCCGGCAGAAATGAACAAGCTGCGTCAGGCACATGTGGCATTACAAGGTGATTTAAATGCTCTGTTACCAGCATTACAGCAGCCGTTAAATATCAATGACTGGCAGCTACACTGCGCGCAGCTGCGTGATGAACATGCCTGGCGTTACGACCATCCCGGTGACGCTATCTACGCGCCATTGTTGTTAAAACAACTGTCGGATCGTAAACCTGCGGATTGCGTCGTGACCACAGATGTGGGGCAGCACCAGATGTGGGCTGCGCAGCACATCGCCCATACTCGCCCGGAAAATTTCATCACCTCCAGCGGCTTAGGCACCATGGGTTTCGGTTTACCGGCGGCGGTTGGCGCGCAAGTCGCGCGACCGAACGATACCGTCGTCTGTATCTCCGGTGACGGCTCTTTCATGATGAATGTACAAGAGCTGGGCACCGTAAAACGTAAGCAGTTACCGTTGAAAATCGTCTTACTCGATAACCAACGGTTAGGGATGGTTCGACAATGGCAGCAACTGTTTTTCCAGGAACGATATAGCGAAACCACCCTTACCGATAACCCCGATTTTCTCATGTTAGCCAGCGCCTTCGGCATCCCTGGCCAACACATCACCCGTAAAGACCAGGTTGAAGCGGCACTCGACACCATGCTGAACAGTGATGGGCCATACCTGCTTCATGTCTCAATCGACGAACTTGAGAACGTCTGGCCGCTGGTGCCGCCTGGTGCCAGTAATTCAGAAATGTTGGAGAAATTATCATGATGCAACATCAGGTCAATGTATCGGCTCGCTTCAATCCGGAAACCTTAGAACGTGTTTTACGCGTGGTGCGTCATCGTGGTTTCCACGTCTGCTCAATGAATATGGCCGCCGCCAGCGATGCACAAAATATAAATATCGAATTGACCGTTGCCAGCCCACGGTCGGTCGACTTACTGTTTAGTCAGTTAAATAAACTGGTGGACGTCGCACACGTTGCCATCTGCCAGAGCACAACCACATCACAACAAATCCGCGCCTGAGCGCAAAAGGAATATAAAAATGACCACGAAGAAAGCTGATTACATTTGGTTCAATGGGGAGATGGTTCGCTGGGAAGACGCGAAGGTGCATGTGATGTCGCACGCGCTGCACTATGGCACTTCGGTTTTTGAAGGCATCCGTTGCTACGACTCGCACAAAGGACCGGTTGTATTCCGCCATCGTGAGCATATGCAGCGTCTGCATGACTCCGCCAAAATCTATCGCTTCCCGGTTTCGCAGAGCATTGATGAGCTGATGGAAGCTTGTCGTGACGTGATCCGCAAAAACAATCTCACCAGCGCCTATATCCGTCCGCTGATCTTCGTTGGTGATGTTGGCATGGGTGTAAACCCGCCAGCGGGATACTCAACCGATGTGATTATCGCCGCTTTCCCGTGGGGAGCGTATCTGGGCGCAGAAGCGCTGGAGCAGGGGATCGATGCGATGGTTTCCTCCTGGAACCGCGCAGCACCAAACACCATCCCAACCGCGGCAAAAGCCGGTGGTAACTATCTCTCTTCCCTGCTGGTGGGTAGCGAAGCGCGCCGCCACGGTTATCAGGAAGGTATCGCGCTGGATGTGAACGGTTATATCTCTGAAGGCGCAGGCGAAAACCTGTTTGAAGTGAAAGATGGTGTGCTGTTCACCCCACCGTTCACCTCCTCCGCGCTGCCGGGTATTACCCGTGATGCCATCATCAAACTGGCGAAAGAGCTGGGAATTGAAGTGCGTGAGCAGGTTCTGTCGCGCGAATCCCTGTACCTGGCGGATGAAGTGTTTATGTCCGGTACTGCGGCAGAAATCACGCCAGTGCGCAGTGTAGATGGTATTCAGGTTGGCGAAGGCCGTTGTGGCCCGGTTACCAAACGCATTCAGCAAGCCTTCTTCGGCCTCTTCACTGGCGAAACCGAAGATAAATGGGGCTGGTTAGATCAAGTTAATCAATAAATACAAAAAATGGGACGGCACGCACCGTCCCATTTACGAGACAGACACTGGGAGTAAATAAAGTATGCCTAAGTACCGTTCCGCCACCACCACTCATGGTCGTAATATGGCGGGTGCTCGTGCGCTGTGGCGCGCCACCGGAATGACCGACGCCGATTTTGGCAAGCCGATTATCGCGGTTGTGAACTCGTTCACCCAATTTGTACCGGGTCACGTCCATCTGCGCGATCTCGGTAAACTGGTCGCCGAACAAATTGAAGCGGCTGGCGGCGTTGCCAAAGAGTTCAACACCATTGCGGTGGATGATGGGATTGCCATGGGCCACGGGGGGATGCTTTATTCACTGCCATCTCGCGAACTGATCGCTGATTCCGTTGAGTATATGGTCAACGCCCACTGCGCCGACGCCATGGTCTGCATCTCTAACTGCGACAAAATCACCCCGGGGATGCTGATGGCTTCCCTGCGCCTGAATATTCCGGTGATCTTTGTTTCCGGCGGCCCGATGGAGGCCGGGAAAACCAAACTGTCCGATCAGATAATCAAACTCGATCTGGTTGATGCGATGATCCAGGGCGCAGACCCGAAAGTTTCTGACTCCCAGAGCGATCAGGTTGAACGTTCCGCGTGTCCGACCTGCGGCTCCTGCTCCGGGATGTTTACCGCTAACTCAATGAACTGCCTGACCGAAGCGCTGGGTCTGTCGCAGCCGGGCAACGGCTCGCTGCTGGCAACCCACGCCGACCGTAAGCAGTTGTTCCTCAATGCCGGTAAACGCATTGTTGAATTGACCAAACGTTACTACGAGCAAAACGACGAAAGTGCACTGCCGCGCAATATTGCTAGCAAAGCGGCGTTTGAAAACGCCATGACGCTGGATATCGCGATGGGTGGATCGACTAACACCGTACTTCACCTGCTGGCGGCGGCGCAGGAAGCGGAAATCGACTTCACCATGAGTGATATCGATAAGCTTTCCCGCAAGGTTCCACAGCTGTGTAAAGTTGCGCCGAGCACCCAGAAATACCATATGGAAGATGTTCACCGTGCTGGTGGTGTTATCGGTATTCTCGGCGAACTGGATCGCGCGGGGTTACTGAACCGTGATGTGAAAAACGTACTTGGCCTGACGTTGCCGCAAACGCTGGAACAATACGACGTTATGCTGACCCAGGATGACGCGGTAAAAAATATGTTCCGCGCAGGTCCTGCAGGCATTCGTACCACACAGGCATTCTCGCAGGATTGCCGTTGGGATTCTCTCGATGACGATCGCGCCAATGGCTGTATCCGCTCGCTGGAACACGCCTACAGCAAAGACGGCGGCCTGGCGGTGCTCTACGGTAATTTCGCAGAAAACGGCTGCATCGTTAAAACCGCGGGCGTCGATGACAGCATCCTCAAATTCACCGGCCCGGCGAAAGTGTACGAAAGCCAGGACGACGCGGTAGAAGCGATCCTCGGTGGCAAAGTTGTCGCGGGCGATGTGGTGGTGATCCGCTATGAAGGCCCGAAAGGCGGCCCTGGCATGCAGGAAATGCTCTACCCAACCAGCTTCCTGAAATCAATGGGTCTCGGTAAAGCCTGTGCGCTGATCACCGACGGTCGTTTCTCTGGCGGCACCTCTGGTCTTTCCATCGGCCACGTCTCACCGGAAGCGGCAAGCGGCGGCAGCATTGGCCTGATTGAAGATGGTGACCTGATCGCTATAGACATCCCGAACCGTGGCATTCAGTTACAGGTAAGCGATGCCGAACTGGCGGCGCGTCGTGAAGCGCAGGACGCTCGAGGTGACAAAGCCTGGACGCCGAAAAACCGTGAACGTCAGGTTTCCTTTGCCCTGCGCGCCTACGCCAGCCTGGCAACCAGCGCCGACAAAGGTGCGGTGCGCGATAAATCGAAACTGGGGGGTTAATAATGGCTGACTCGCAACCCCTGTCCGGTGCTCCGGAAGGTGCCGAATATTTAAGAGCAGTGCTGCGCGCGCCGGTTTACGAGGCGGCGCAGGTTACGCCGCTACAAAAAATGGAAAAACTGTCGTCGCGTCTTGATAACGTCATTCTGGTGAAGCGCGAAGATCGCCAGCCAGTGCACAGCTTTAAGCTGCGCGGCGCATACGCCATGATGGCGGGCCTGACGGAAGAACAAAAAGCGCACGGCGTGATCACTGCTTCTGCGGGTAACCACGCGCAGGGCGTCGCGTTTTCTTCTGCGCGGTTAGGCGTGAAGGCCCTGATCGTTATGCCAACCGCCACCGCCGACATCAAAGTCGATGCGGTACGTGGATTCGGCGGCGAAGTGCTGCTTCATGGCGCGAACTTTGACGAAGCGAAAGCTAAAGCGATCGAACTGTCACAGCAGCAGGGGTTCACCTGGGTGCCGCCGTTCGACCATCCGATGGTGATTGCCGGGCAAGGCACGCTGGCGCTGGAACTGCTCCAGCAGGACGCCCATCTCGACCGCGTATTTGTGCCAGTCGGCGGCGGCGGTCTGGCGGCGGGCGTTGCGGTGCTGATCAAACAACTGATGCCACAAATCAAAGTGATCGCCGTAGAAGCGGAAGACTCCGCCTGCCTGAAAGCAGCGCTGGATGCGGGTCATCCGGTTGATCTGCCGCGCGTAGGGCTATTTGCTGAAGGCGTAGCGGTAAAACGCATCGGTGACGAAACCTTCCGTTTATGCCAGGAGTATCTCGACGACATCATCACCGTCGATAGTGATGCGATCTGTGCGGCGATGAAGGATTTATTCGAAGATGTGCGCGCGGTGGCGGAACCCTCTGGCGCGCTGGCGCTGGCGGGAATGAAAAAATATATCGCCCAGCACAACATTCGCGGCGAACGGCTGGCGCATATTCTTTCCGGTGCCAACGTGAACTTCCACGGCCTGCGCTACGTCTCGGAACGCTGCGAACTGGGCGAACAGCGTGAAGCGTTGTTGGCGGTGACCATTCCGGAAGAAAAAGGCAGCTTCCTCAAATTCTGCCAACTGCTTGGCGGGCGATCGGTCACCGAGTTCAACTACCGTTTTGCCGATGCCAAAAACGCCTGCATCTTTGTCGGCGTGCGCCTGAGCCGCGGCCTCGAAGAGCGCAAAGAAATTTTGCAGATGCTCAACGACGGCGGCTACAGCGTGGTGGATCTCTCCGACGACGAAATGGCGAAGTTGCATGTGCGCTATATGGTCGGCGGGCGTCCGTCACATCCGTTGCAGGAACGCCTCTACAGCTTCGAATTCCCGGAATCACCGGGCGCGCTGCTGCGCTTCCTCAACACGCTGGGTACGCACTGGAACATTTCTTTGTTCCACTATCGCAGCCATGGCACCGACTACGGGCGCGTACTGGCGGCGTTCGAACTTGGCGACCATGAACCGGATTTCGAAACCCGGCTGAATGAGCTGGGCTACGATTGCCACGACGAAACCAATAACCCGGCGTTCAGGTTCTTTTTGGCGGGTTAGGGAAAAATGCCTGATAGCGCTTCGCTTATCAGGCCTACCCGCGCGACAACGTCATTTGTGGTTCGGCAAAATCCTCCAGAACGCCTCAATCAGCGGCTCATGCAGCCGCTTTTTTTGTGCACACACGCCCAGTTCAAACGGCGTTTTTTCATCGCTGCGCTCTAAAATCATCACGCGGTTACGCACCGGTTCGGGGCTGTTTTCCAGCACTACTTCCGGCAACAGCGCCACACCACAGCCGAGCGCCACCATCGATACCATCGCTTCATGCCCGCCAACCGTGGCGTAAATCATCGGGTTGCTGATTTTATTGCGTCGAAACCACAGTTCAATGCGGCGACGCACCGGTCCCTGATCGGCCATGATAAACGGCACTGTAGACCAGTCCGGCTTCTCTGCCGAAACCTGGTTACGCACCGGGCAGGGCAGCGCGGGCGCAATCAGCACTACTGCCAGATTCTCCAGCATCGAAAACGCCACAGCGCCGGGTAGCGTCTCCGGTTTCCCGGCAATCGCCAGATCCGCTTCTCCCGTGACCACTTTTTCCATTGCATCTGCCGCATCACCAGTGGTGAGTTTGATCTCCACCGACGGGTGTTCCGCGCGGAAGCGATCCAGAATCGGCGGCAGATGGCTGTAGGCAGCGGTCACCGAGCAGAAGATATGTAATTCGCCAGAGAGCGACGGCCCTTGCTGATCGATGGTGTGGCGCAATTGCTGATACTGCAACAGCGTTTGCTGGGCGAAAACGCGCAGCTCTTCGCCCGCTTCCGTCAGCGTTACCGTGCGGTTATCGCGCACAAATAGCGGCTGACCAAGATCTTCTTCCAGGCGCTGAATCTGCCGTGAGAGCGTGGATGGGCTAACGTGCATCGCCCGCGCGCTGCGGCCAAAATGGCGGCTTTCCGCCAGATGCAGGAAGGTTTTCAGATCGCGTAAATCCAATGGCGTAGCCCTCGATGTTGACGTTGCAAAAATTGCAATGTGACGTTGTGAATATATCAATTTCCGCAATAAATTTCCTGTCATATAGTGAATTCAATCTCGCAAACGCGAACCGAACAATAAGAAGCACAACATCACGAGGAATCACCATGGCTAACTACTTCAATACACTGAACCTGCGCCAGCAGCTGGCACAGCTGGGCAAATGT
>SCPN01000641.1_pt1 | contig 92545 bp, 80 predicted proteins | sample 6106831 | NCBI WGS metagenome assembly SCPN01 (sample SAMN10720447, study PRJNA508395) | human gut metagenome | isolation source: Participant 1, 0 month
TATATAAAGCGGTTCGGAGTTAATCGTTTTTGGATACTGGTATGCATAATGGCAGAACAAGAGTGGAACAAAATAGAACAAAGTAGAACAAAGGTAGAAAAAGTTGGAATCAAACGGTGATTGTCAAGAGAATTCTCAGGGTGTATAATAATATCATCGAAAAGTAGGTAAAGTGGCTCTGCTGTCGCAAAAAGATGCGATAGTGGAGCTTTTTGTATATCAAAAAAGTTAAGAGAAAGACCAATAAGTAAATTTCTTATTGGTCTTTTTATCAAATATTCGAGGAGTATACGAAAGAGTGAAAATATGGGAGAAACACAAAATTCGCCTAATATGAAGGTGTATGGAGTGCCATTCCGTGTGACAGAAATGAAGGCGACGACTAAAGGCCAAATTAGATGGTATGTTAGTATGCGGGAACCGGATGGGAGTGTACTACATGGGGAAAATGTAGGCAAACTAGTCACGGCAAAGAGTATAAAAGCCGAGGTTGTCATAAAAGCTACAGAAAGCATTATACGGGAGAATGGCGAACGGGTGCTCGAATGGCTGCGAGCCGGTCGGCTGAAAGAAGCGACGCCAGAGTTGCTACTTCTGGCGCTGCCGGAAGAAAGCATAGAGCGCGTATACGGAAAGAGTGATGAAGAGCATCGAGAGTTGGTACGGCAGGTAGTGAAATTGTTACCACCAATTTCAGAGTTACTGGAAAAGATGGAAACTGTAACGCTGCGCGCGGTAGAAAAAGTAGTAGCGGTAAAAGAGAAAGGCAGCGTGGTAAAGCGAGTGCTGAACCGGCTGTATGATGAAGCTGTAAGTTGGGGAATAATTGAGGAAAATAGAGCAAAGAAAGTATTAATTGCTGTACGTAGCGAGGGAGAAAAGGCAGACAAAAATATTAACCAACGTGCCCTTAGTCTGGAAGAGATGCGGATGCTGACGGCCTTATGCATAGAGGGGATGCAGACCGATATACGGTATGCAACCGTACTGCTTCATCTGACCACGGGTGTAAAGACGGGAGAGCTATGTGGATTAAATATTGACAATTTAATGCGGTATAAAGATGCGGTATATATCGAAATTGGCGCAAAATCCGTACAAAATCGAGGTAAAGTTGCAGAGTGGAAGCCATATGAGCGTGAAAGCGGAAAGCTGCGGCGCATACCGTTAATCCCCTTTAGCGCAGGCGGCGCTAAGTGTGCTTTTGAAGCCGCGATTGGAAGCAGGAGCAAAGGTAGATGCTCCGCTGATTGTAGGTGAGGGCGGACGCCGATGGGATGTCTTGAAGCTGCGCGCTTTTGAAAAAGAGGTGCTTCAAAAAGTAGTGCCGGAGTATGCGAAAATTTCACGAACGGATGTAATTCGCACAAGTTTTGAACATTATTGTCGCGCCGTATGCGGTATGTCGGATGGCCAGACTCAGAAAATCTTAGGATGTAAAGCAGCGCAGACATACGAAGAATGGTATGCGGACTACAGCGCTCGAATCGCGCTGATGACACTGGATGCGCAACTTAGAAGATACCATAATTTGTTAACTGAAAAGGAAGATAGATGGAAAGTGGCCATGCACCTACATCTGCGGGTGAAGCGTGGGGCAAGTGTCAAAATTCAAACTGAACATGGTGCCAAAATTGGAAAAATATAGTAATGTGTGAGCCGAAAGGCTCTTTTTTAATGCCTGTAGATAAGGACTTATTGTATCTTGCAATAGGTCCTTATGTTGCATAATGAAATTTGAGTTAACCAATAATGACATTTATTTGCTAAAATGTTATTATATAAATATAAAGCAGCAGAATAAGGAGTGAAATAAATGGCATTTTTCACAACTCAGCGAAAAGAAACCGGTAGTTATAATACAAAGCGAACTAAGCCATGCCGCAGTAGACGCAAAGGCAAAACATATAACGAAAAAACGAAAAATGGCAAACTAACCGTTTGGGGTGCTTACGAGCGGGTAATTTTGGCTATACAGAATGCGCGCAAATGGGCTGACAGCACATGCAGGGCATATGATAGTGTTTTCTATCATTACATTGCTGAGATTTATAATAACATTGAGTATGCTTCGCTAACAGAAGAAACTGCGGAACAGATTTGGTCCTCTAAAATTGATATTTTTGAAGGCAGTGATGCCCAGGATCAAAGAGCACGGAGTATTTTCGTGAGCTTTGTAGAGCAGGCGTGTCGAGCGGGACTGTCTCTGATGCGGTTCAGAGACACGGTCCCATTTGTGATTCCGGAAGATCTTAGTCAGCTGACTACGGAGCAGCTGTTAGAGGTACGTAGAGCTGCTGATCGTTGTCAGTGGCGGCCGAAGTCGCTGACAATTGAAGCGGAAATTAAAATTTATAACGAGTTGATAAAGCGAGCATCGACACAGGGCGAGTGCATTGCTTTGCTGGTCATGCTTCTGCTGGGCTGCCGTACATCAGAAGCAGCGGGTTTGTCATTTGGAAATATTCGCAAAATGGCGGATGGTTTGTACTCTATAGAGCGACGGGAAGTGGAAGAGCAAAGCTCGAGGACCGTCAAAACCGGCAGTAAAACCGCAAGCGGTTACAGACTTTTGCCGCTGCTGCCGCAGTTTTATGAGCTGCTGGAAGAGCGCAAGCGTATGGTGCAGGAGTACATGGAGAAAAACGGCTATACCGACTTAGATATTAATGACATGCCGCTTGCTTGTCAGGGTACGAATTTGCTGACACGGTGTACAGCAAAGGAAATGAACCGTATTTTTAAGGATATTTGCATTGATGCAGGTGTCGAAGAAGGCTTTTTCTTTGAAGCTGAGGCAATGATGGCTATTGATAAAGAGGCAGGAGCAGAGTACGAGAATGTGGTAGTAGCCTATATTCTGCGGCATCAAGCTGCAACGGAGCTGGTAGCGACTGATGCTTCTCGGGCTGCAATTTCTGTGCTGATGGGTCATAAAATTGAAGACCCTAATGTAAAAGCATTTGACTATGCCAATGCAGATGGTCAGCGTGAACTGCTGCATATTTTAATGCAGCGTCCGTTATATCGGTACATTTGTGGTGCGACAGATATGGAGCAGATTACTCTTGAAAAAGGGCAATCGGCAGTATGCGGAGGATCGACTCGTTTGGTCGCACAAGAGGACGAGGAGTTTGATCTTTATATTGACACGCTGGAACCATATGACACAATGAAGATTCAGCTTGAGGGAGATGCCCGGTTAATGAAGAAGGATGCAAGAAAGACAACCGCATTGCCGTATCAAAGACCGAGCGGGCTTAGTATGGTGAATGCAGTGACTCAGGTTGTAACGGAGGCCGAAGAGAATGTAAGAGCTGGAAAGCTGGCGGATAAGCCGGTTATGATCGCGCAGTGTGAAGATCCTCTAAGTGAATTGCTCAATATTGACGATCTGCATATCGATTGGAAGCCTCAAATCACCAATGGGGATGGAGATTTAAGCGAAAATTCTTCGGAAGGAGTGCAGATGGCGGTTTGTGAAGATGCATTGATTGCGGTCTTGCCGAGCGGTGTATTAAAAGAAGTGCCGAAGAAAGAATTCGTTTATAACTGGACAAAGAGGGCACGCCGTGATGAGAAGATTTTTGCGGATAAAACAATGGACAGCATTAAAGCAATATGGCCGTTTTCTCAATCTGCGGATAAAATTGTAATTAGCAGAGAGGGAACGGCATGGTATCTGCTGGCTGAGGTCAGTGCAGAAGAATTTTTACAGGCAGATGAGTGGGAAGAATGCCGTGGAACTTTGGCGGCGGGCGGTCTCATGATTCCATGTGAAAAGGATGCAGATTCGTTGATTTGTGGAGCGCAGAATGGCGATCTAGTACGCTTACCAGCAGAAAAACTGTGTGCATGGCAGGGGCGGCAACAGATCGTACGTATAGGCGAGGCACCTCTGGCAGCAGCTTGCTTCTGTATGGCTACTGATGATATTCTGTTGATTAGCGAAAAGGGACAGGCTCTTCGTACACATGTTTCGGATTTATACAGGCGCGTAGACATTGGCGGTGGCCTGACCAAAGGTATGCGTATGAAAACAGGTACAGACGATAGGCTGCGTTGCTGTTTGGTCTATCAACCGAAACGCAGCTTGACAGCCATTTCCCAGCAGAGAAAGCTGCTTGTGCTGCGTGTAGACGGAGAAGAAAAGGCTCAGCTCAGAGCGCAAGGCCATGTCGGAGAGGGCGTTTGCCTGGTGCATGTGGAAGGCTCAGACGGTGTGGCAGATGTGCTGTATGCAGATCAAGCAGTATTGCTGCTGTCAGACTCCGGTTATGCGCAATGCCGTGACGTTAGTGTGCTGAGAGAGAAGGGACGCCGTGCAAAAGGCATTGAGGGCATGAAGCGCGGTCAGGTTATAAGAGCGGTATGCGCGAAAGTTAAATAAATAGTAAAGGCGCGGCTTTTGAGCAGATATCTCAAAAGCTGCGCCTTTAGGTTCGTACGAGTGTAGTTAGATTTACTATTTTAAAGAAAATATAAAAAATAAAACGAAGAAAAAGTTTATAAAAAACCTTTTCTTCGCTTTTGATACCCTGCTGATGCAGGGAGAATTGATGTGTAGGCAACTGTTTAGGATTAACATAAGAATCACCCCCGCTTATGCGGGGAAATAAGTTGTCTACACTACCCGATACTTACGATAAATTGCATTATGGAAATAACAACTTTTCGCTGTCGGGTCACCCCCGCCTATGCGGGGAACAATATTTATTGATAATAGTATAGCATAAATCTTTTATCTTTGCAACTTTAAATTGCAAAGATAAAAATTAGATATCTGGATTTAATAATTAATGTTTTTGTAACCAGGGAAAAAACGTGCATCAGGGATATCAGTTAAGTTATATGTTTGGTAGACAGTACGATTTATATAAATATCTTTTGGAGGGTATTCAATCATTTGTTTGATATAATTTGCGCAAGATATTTTATTTCCTAAATATTTATAGTCATCTGAAATATCTTGTATATTAATAGATTTAAACTGGCTACTTATTGTGATGCGCCCATGTTCTTCGCTAAGAATTTCCTTCAATGTTTTGCGAGGATCTCGTGCTACACATAGGTTGCTGTGGAATATTGGGTTTGAGCATGACGGATCTAAACTTCCAGTATATTTATTTCCCGATGAGCCAGTAATAGTGACTGTTCTAGGTAGTTGCTTCATACCAGTGGCGGTTACGCGCGGGCAATCGTATGCAATTATTCGAAATTCATTTTCGATATCAGTAAATCGATCATCCTGTTCACGACATAGAAGAGGAAAGGCTAATGTATTATAAAGGTTGAGAGGGAAAATAATATCGGTTTGGTTAGGAAATAGATGTTCTAATGAACACATACAAGCTGCATAAAACGGACTTGACCCATCTTGTCTAATATCTCGAATACTATTTGCGTATGTCATTTTTGTCCCAAAATATTCATGACCAATAGCTGCTTGTGTAATTTTGTCTATTTTTACATTAAGCGCAATAAAATAATATTCATCATCAAAATTGTTGAGCCACTCCAGAGAGTTTTCATTAAGTACATGAAAATATGTCAGATAAATGTGAGGGATAAAGTAATCATTTAATATTGAGTATAAAACTTGCGGGGTATGGAAGTCATCTACGGGGAAAACTTGTAATAGAGCTTTGACTAAATTTTTCTCATAATAGTCTGAAAATGCATATCCTGTTATAGGGGGCTTTAAGAGAGATGGAAAATATCTCGGCAATCAACGATGCCACGTTGTATTACGAGCGTATGCTTCTTTTTAATTCCGCGAATTAAGATCATTATAGCGTTTCCTTTCTGATTAAAATGTGAATTATCTGGATTGGGATGATTTGCAGAGACTGGAAATGTTGGCTCCGATGTTAAAACGAAGCGCATTAAATAACTATTTGGCCAATCCAACTTTGCCCGCACCGACTACAAAATGCTATATGTTCACGTTCGATAGTAATTTTACAGCGAGGGCAAAGAGGATATGATGAATACCGCCCGAGCGAATAGAACGACATAGATTTTGTTATGCTCATAGGTACTCGATATTTTAGTTCACATAAGAGAAAGAGTATATTAAAAATATTTTGACATAGAGATTATTTGTAGTATCCATAACTGCCGATAGAAGATCCTGTTTCGAGTAAGGTATTACCACTGTAAGCTTCTAATTCAACATAGATACGGTATGAATATCCATGTTCAACAGCCCAGTGTTTTTTGCTAACTGCAGCATAATGCATATTTGCTGTGTCAGTCCATGTTTTTAATGTAATCCATTTTTGATTTTTTAATTGCTGTAGGTGAAGTTTACATACGGTTTTAGTTACTTTAGGTGATGCTGCACTACCAGCTCCAGATACTGTTGCAATACCTAAAGATGAAATGTCAATATCACCACTTACGGTTGAAACATAGGTCCAACACGGTTGTACAGTCGCACTGGAGCAAGTGAATACAGCAGCCATTATCAAAATAATGGCAACTATTGATTTGGTAAATCTATTCCTCATAAAGGTTACCTCCTGTATGTCGTTCTATATAATTAAACGAGTCCTTTGCAGAAAATCTGACAAAAAATTAGCGAAAAAATGTTCCCATAGGTTAACTACGGGAACATAATGATCGTATTCATGGAATACTTTCTAATATTTTAATAATCACATCTTTGGTAATGTTACCAGAGATTGAATAGAAGATATTATTAATGGTATATATGGCGATAATACGATCTTTGCGTTCGGATATAGTAACGTATGCATTATTAATTTTTAACTCTGTAATCTGTCCGTTTTCAGTATCTATTGATAAATGGGAAGAATGCAACTCGCACTGTACTTCGTAATATGTACCATTCCCATTTGTAAGTTGGATATAAATATTTTCTTTGGGTATTTCACGGATAGAGTCTATAGCAAATCCTTGTGGAATATATGTTGGCAGATATTTATCAAAAGTATCTGAAATAGAAGGAGAGACATCATTAAAAGTAAAAGTTGAACTTTTTTCGCCAGAGTTAAATATAAAATTAATAATTGATGTTCTAAATGCGCTCACACTGAACATCATTGCGGCACAGACTAGAATAGCAGCGAGAATTGCAATACGAATCCTAGAACGAAATTTTTTTCGGTATGTAGTAAACTGCTGTTTTTGATTTTCTCGAATTAATTTTTTCATTTGCTTTTCAAAAGCAGGGGAGAATTCATGAGCAGAGCCACCTTCGGAACGTAATTCTTCATCGGTTTTGAGTTCGACGTTATCGTCATCAGAAATTTGCGATATTGCGACACTAATGAGTTTATCGAAATCCTTATCGGATATTTTCACTGTAAGACACCTTCTTTCGTTAGAATTACTTTAAGTAACTTTTTGGCGCGACTGATGCGTTTGTGAACAGTATTAGTAGAAAGATTTAAAGCAATGCCGATTTCCTCGGTGGTATGATCATATAGGTAGCTTAATTTCAAGACATCTCTATATTTATCCGGTAACTCGCTGATGGCTTGAGCAATTGCTTCAACAGTAATCCTGTCGACAATGATATCTTCAGGCCCAGATGAATTATCTGACAAATCCAGTGGTATTTCATAGACGGTATCGGTCGGATGTATGCTCCGGTAATAATCGATACAAATATTTCGAATAATCATTTTCAGGTAGCTACTGATGCTTGTCTGTAGGTATTTCAGCAATTCGATTGATATTCTTGGCAACTCGGATGTAGGCTTCAGCAACCATATCTTCGGCGTGCTGGACATCATGAAGAAGAATGCCGTAAGCTATTTGAAACATGCCTTGAGAATATGTTCTGTAAAGAAATTCGAATAAGCATAATTGGGATTGGCGTTCGACTAATGCGAATGAAATCATGTGGGACTCCGTAAATTGTATTGGTATATATATTGTATCAGAAAATCGACAATTTGTCGAAGATACTTGGATGACTGCAAAGCCACATATTCAACAGGAGATAGTAATAGTATATGAAAGAGATGAGTGGGTATTAGTTATGCGTGTTATGGTGTTAGTCTATATATCTATTTGAGCAGTGAAATTTCATCGAGAGAGAAAGTTACAATTTTCGAATGGTTATATTCGTATATTGAGAATGACACGCGTGATGGTCTGTTAATGTCAAATAATGTAGTATAAGTGTATTTAAAATAAACAGCGGATGAAAGAGCTTTCTGCATATTGGAGTAAATATGTTTTTGTGGTAAAATATTAAAAGATTTTGAGATTATGATGCAATAAATTTTTTAAATGTAAGAGTAAAGTAAGTAATCTATGTGGTGAAGAGATGGAAAAAACCAGCAGGATACTGGACTTCCAACCAGTATTATTGTAATAGGAGATAACGAAATGATTAATAGTCTTAATATGGATTTCATGAAAGAGCGGACATTCTGTTAGAGTTGATGACGGAGAAAAAAGTTGATAAAGAGGAAAGAAGATTAGAAATATTATTTGTGATGCTTACAAATGGGAGAATATAGGATGACAGTTCTGTTAGCAGGTGGAGCGGGCTATATTGGATCACACACAACTGTACAGCTTTTGATGAGTGGACACGACGTAGTAATCGCAGATGATTACAGCAACAGCTGTCCGGAGGTTATCAATCGTATAGAAGAAATCACTGGAAAGCAGGTTCACGCCTACGAGGCTGATGTAAAGGATAAATTTAAGGTACAGCAGATTTTCGCAGAGAACAAAATTGACTGCGTGATTCACTTTGCCGGTCTGAAGGCAGTCGGCGAGTCGATGCAGCAGCCGCTGAAGTACTATCGCAACAACATCGACACCACGCTGACGCTGCTCGAGTGCATGCGGGAGGCAGGTGTCAAGCAGTTTGTTTTCTCGTCCTCAGCGACAGTTTATGGCGAGGAGAATGCGATTCCGTACATTGAGACGATGAAACGTGGCAGTTGTTCTAATCCATACGGTTGGACCAAGATCATGATGGAAGAGATTCTCGAAGATACGGCAAAGGCTGACCCGGAATTGACAGTTGTGCTACTGCGCTATTTCAACCCAATCGGTGCACACGAATCCGGTCGTATTGGTGAGGATCCGCAGGGTATTCCGAATAACCTCATGCCGTATATCGCGCAGGTGGCAGTCGGCCGACGCGATCATCTCACTATTTTCGGCAGCGATTATCCGACACCGGATGGCACCTGCCGCCGCGACTACGTCCATGTGATGGACCTTGCAGACGGCCATGTAAAGGCGGTTGAGTACGCCTCACAGCACAAGGGTGTTGAGGTATTCAACCTCGGCACCGGTACGCCGTATAGCGTGCTTGAGATCGTGCATGCATTTGAGAACGCAACTGGTGTTGCAATCAAGTATGAATTCGGTGCTCGCCGTGCAGGCGATTTGCCGGAGTTTTGGGCAAATGCCGATAAGGCCGCACAGGCGCTCGGCTGGAAGGCGGAACGCGATTTGACGGCGATGTGCAGAGATACCTGGTGCTGGCAAAGCGGAAACCCGAAGGGATATAAGAATAAGTAATGAAGGAATCGAGAACGAATGATAGCTATTGATATTTAGTGTTATTAACTGGCGTTTTTCATCAAAGGCTTGAGATGTGTTAGGGGTTAGTTATTGTGTTTTGGGTATTATAAATCATGATTTAGGAAATGGATTGAAGAGAAAAATGTCAGATGTTTCAAAAATAACGTTTGAATATCTCCCTGAAAGTATTGTTGTTTAAAGGCAGATTTGATATAATAAATTTGGTTCTATAAAAGTAGCCCAAAGTTGAGTATATTAGTTATATGCGCATGAAACATAGTGACGCTTGGGAAAATATTCAATAACATTGAGAGTGCAAGAAAGTGTTACTTAGAGAAAATAATGGGTGTCTTGACGCAGTGTATAGATGTTCAAGAAGTAGATAAAGAAAGATATCTTAAGACACTAAATATCAAAATTGAGGATACATAGATGAAAGGCATTATTTTAGCAGGCGGTAGCGGTACGAGACTGTATCCGCTGACCATGGTAACGAGCAAGCAGCTTTTGCCGATTTACGATAAGCCGATGATTTATTATCCGCTTTCCACGCTGATGCTAGCTGGAATTCGGGATATACTAATCATCTCGACACCGACGGATCTGCCAAATTTCGAACGTCTGCTCGGTGACGGCAGTCATTACGGCATCAACCTGTCGTATAAGGTGCAGCCATCTCCGGATGGCCTTGCGCAGGCGTTCACGCTTGGCGAGGAGTTTATTGGTAATGAGCCGTGCGCGATGGTGCTCGGCGACAATATTTTCTATGGTGCAGGTCTAAGTGAGCGCTTGAAAGCCGCTGCAGAGGCAGCACAGAATGGTCGGGCGACCGTGTTTGGTTACTACGTCAACGACCCGGAGCGCTTTGGTATCGTGGAATTTGATGAGGCAGGCCACGTGATTTCTGTCGAAGAAAAGCCCAAGCAGCCGAAATCCAACTACGCAATCACTGGCCTGTACTTCTATGACAAGCGCGTTGTGGAGCTGGCAAAGCAGGTCAAGCCGTCTGCACGCGGCGAGCTGGAAATTACCGACCTCAACCGCATGTACCTCGAGGACGGCACACTCAATGTACAGCTTCTCGGCCGCGGCTACGCATGGCTGGACACCGGCACGATGGACACGCTCGTTGAGGCAGCGGAGTTTGTGCAGGTTATCGAGCAAAGACAGGGCATCATGATTTCCGCACCCGAGGAAATCGCATATCGCCACGGCTGGATTACGCGCGAGGAACTGCTCAAATCGGCGGATACATACGGAAAATCTCCGTACGGTGATCATTTACACCGCGTAGCAGACGGAAAAATTCGATATTAAGAAGGTAAGGGTATGGAGATTATCAAAACGAAAATTGACGGCGTTGTCATCGTGGAACCTAAGGTGTTCGGCGACCATCGCGGATTTTTTATGGAAAGCTGGTCCAAGCGCACATTTGAGGAGGCCGGTCTGTACTACGATTTCGTGCAGGACAACCACTCGTCCTCAACCGTGAAGGGCACGCTGCGCGGTATTCATTTCCAGCGCGGCGACAAGGCACAAGCAAAGCTCGTGCGCTGTGCACGTGGTGCAGTGCTTGATGTTGCTGTTGACCTGCGTCCGTCCAGCCCGACCTACAAGCAGTGGGTCGCGGTTGAGCTGAGCGAGGAGAATAAGCGCCAGCTGATGATTCCGCGCGGTTTCGGCCACGGCTTTGTGACGCTGACCGATCATGTGGAATTTTTGTATAAGGCGGACAATTACTACGCGCCCGAGGCGGACGGCGGCATTCGCTGGAACGACCCGGAGCTTGGCATTGACTGGGGCGTAACCGACCCGGTTCTGTCCGAAAAGGATACGAAATCACCGTTTTTGAAGGACGCTGTGACTGGATTTGAGGACTGGTAATATGAAGATTTTAGTAACCGGCGGTGCCGGATTTATTGGCGGCAATTTTGTGCATTTTATGCTCAAAGAGCACCCGCAGGACGATATTCTGTGCGTGGACGCGCTGACGTACGCAGGCAACATGGAGACGCTTGCGCCGGTGATGGACAATCCACATTTCAAGTTTATCAAGGCGGATATTGCCGACCGCGAGGCAATTTACAATATTTTCGAACAGGAAAAGCCAGAAGTCGTTGTCAACTTTGCAGCGGAGAGCCACGTTGACCGCTCGATTGAAAATCCGTTCATTTTCCTGCAGACCAACGTCATGGGCACGCAGGTGCTGCTCGACGCGTGCCGTAAGTACGGCATTCAGCGGTATCATCAGGTTTCGACCGACGAGGTTTACGGCGACCTGCCGCTCGACCGTCCCGACCTGTTTTTCACCGAGGAAACCCCGATTCACACCTCCAGCCCGTACTCGGCGAGCAAGGCAAGTGCTGACCTGCTCGTGCAGGCGTACCACCGCACGTTCGGCGTGCCGATGACGATTTCGCGCTGTTCGAACAATTACGGCCCGTATCATTTCCCGGAAAAGCTGATTCCGCTGATGATCGCGAACGTGCTGAACGACAAGCCGCTGCCGGTCTACGGTGACGGCAAGAATGTTCGCGACTGGCTGTACGTGGAAGACCATTGCCGTGCCATCGACCTCATCATTCGCAATGGCCGCGTTGGCGAGGTTTACAACGTCGGCGGTCACAACGAGAAGACCAATCTCGAGGTCGTTCAGCTGATTATTGCGGCGCTCGGCAAGGGCGAGATCAAGTTTGTGCGCGACCGCGCAGGCCATGACCGCCGTTACGCGATCGACCCGACCAAGATCCACAACGAGCTCGGCTGGCTGCCGCAGACTAAGTTTGAGAACGGCATTCAGAAGACTATTCAGTGGTATCTGGATAACAAATCGTGGTGGGAAAACATCATTTCCGGAGAATATCAGAAGTATTATGAACGAATGTATGGGAATCGATAAGCCGCTTATCTCCATCGTGATGGCGGTATATGAACCGAATATGCAGTGGCTCAAGGAGCAGCTTTTGAGTCTGGAGGCACAGACCTATCCCAATCTGGAGCTGATTATCCGCGACGATTGTTCGCCGACCGTGCCGTTTGAGCAGATTTGCGAGTGCGCGGCGACGTGTATTCGGTCGTTTCCATATGAAATCTCGCGCAATGAGCGCAATGTTGGCTCTAACCAGACGTTTGAGTGGCTGACGCAGCAGGCGCGCGGTGAGTATATCGTGTACTGCGATCAGGATGATGTCTGGCTGAGCGAAAAAATAGAAACGCTGTATCAAGCTATTTTATCACAAAATGCAGTAATGAGCTATTGCGATATGGCAGTTATTGATGCAAAAAGTGATGTGATTGCGACTTCATTAAGGCAAATCAGACCACGGTTAGAGTATTTAACAGGTTCTGCGCTGATGAAGTCGTATTTTTTTAGAAACTGCACGGCAGGGTGTTCTATGCTGATGCGGGCAGATATTGCAAAGCAGGCAGTGCCGTTTCCCAAACAGACAGTGGCAGACCATTGGCTTGCAATCTGGGCGGCATACAGCGGCAGTATTGCATTTGTAGATAAAGCAATGCTGAAATACCGTCAGCATTCGCGCAATCAAACGGGTATTTTGAGTGGTGTAACAGATAAAGAAAGCTATTGTGTAAAACGGATACTGCCGCTGAAGGAACGTTTGAATATGCTGAAAGAGCGCATAGATGTACAGCAGAATTTACAGGATTTTGTGCAGGCCCGCATTGAAAATCGGGTTCTGGGCATTTGGAAAGGTAGAAAGTTCAGCCCGAAAGAAGCTGGATTTGAAATCATCATGAATCTGTTGCCGGAGAAATTGTTTCAGGCAATCATATCGAGGATCAGAAAATGAAAATTTTAGTTACCGGAGTAGGCGGACAGCTTGGATATGACGTATGCAAGGTTATGGACGCACGCAAAATTGAAAACAGGGGCGTTGATCTGGCGGATTTTGACATCACGGACGCACAGGCAACGCATGATTATATTGCCGCATACCACCCGGATGCGGTTATTCACTGTTCGGCGTGGACTGCTGTAGATAAAGCCGAGGACGAGCTGGACAAGGTTCGCGCAGTAAATACCGAGGGTCCGCGCAACATTGCGAAGGTCTGCAAGGAGATCGATGCGAAAATGCTGTACATCTCGACCGATTACGTGTTCCCTGGCACAGGTGAACGGTTCTATGAGCCGGATGACCCGACCGGCCCGCTCGGTGCTTACGGTGCGACCAAGCTTGGCGGCGAACTGGCTGTCAAGGAGCAGCTGGATAACTATTTTATCGTCCGTATTTCGTGGGTGTTCGGCAAGAACGGCAACAATTTTGTCAAGACCATGCTGCGTCTTGCGGAGACGCACGACAAGCTGAATGTAGTCTGCGACCAGATTGGCAGCCCGACGTACACAGCGGATTTGGCGCCGCTGCTGTGCGACATGATCGTGACCGAAAAGTACGGAACGTACCATGCAACCAACGAGGGTATCTGCTCATGGGCGGATTTCGCAGAGGCGATTTTTGAACTGGCTGGCAAGAAGGTTAAGGTAAATCACATCTCGACCAGCGAGTACCCGACCCGTGCGGTGCGTCCGCTCAATTCGCGTATGAGCAAGAATAAACTGGAGCAGATGGGATTCTCGCGTCTGCCGCACTGGAAGGACGCGCTGGAAAGATATTTGAAGGAACTGGAGATTTTGAAGTAATGCATCTTATTAAAAAAGCTCGAGCAGCTTATCAGAAATACTGGTTTCTGCTCACACAATTGGTAAGTCGAGACTTTAAGACAAAATATAAACGCAGTGTACTTGGTGTGCTGTGGAGCATGCTGAATCCGTTGCTGACGATGGGAGTACAGTATATTGTTTTTTCGGAATTGTTCCGTTGGGATATTGATAACTTTGCCGTATATCTGTTGATTGGTACGGTAATGTTTAACTTCTTTACGGAGTCGACGGGACAGGCACTGGTTTCTATTACCGGCAGCGCGTCACTGATCACAAAGGTATATGTGCCGACTTATATTTTCCCGGTTTCTAAAGTGCTTTCGTCGTGTATTAACCTAGGCTTTTCGACTTTAGCATTGTATGCAATTCTGCTTATCCAAGGGGTACCGCTGAACATCTATCATTTGCTGATGCCGTTTGGATATGTGTGTCTGATTGCATTTGCGATTGGCATCGGACTGATTCTGGCCTCGATGATGGTATATTTCCGCGATACGCAGTTTTTGTACGGCATTGTAACGGTTCTGTGGATGTATCTGACACCGCTGTTCTATCCGATCGACATCGTGCCGGCACGTTTTCTACCGATTATCAAGTGTAATCCGATGTTTCACTTCATTCGTTATGTGCGTAATATAATTTTGGATGCTTCGCTTCCGACGCTTCGTGCACATTTGGTTTGCCTGCTTTTTGCTTTTGGTACCTTGGGTATCGGCTGGGCAATTTTCCAGAAGGCAAAGAAAAACTTTATTCTGAATATTTGAGGTTATGTGATGATTTGCGTAGATAATGTAACGATGAATTATCGTATTCAGCAGGAGAATATTAAAAGTATTAAAGAATATTTGGTCAATGTTCTGCGCGGCAAGATTTCGTATAAGGAATTTTGTGCGCTGAACCAAGTGAATCTGCATATCAACCGAGGAGAAGTGTGCGGCATTGTAGGACGCAATGGTGCGGGCAAGTCAACACTTTTGAAGGTCATCGCAGGCGTACTGACACCGACATCGGGCCATGTTCAAATCAATGGAAATATTGCCCCGATGCTGGAGCTTGGTGCAGGCTTTGACCAGGATTTAACCGCTAAGGAGAACATCTTTCTGAATGGCGCAATTTTAGGCTATTCGAAGAAATTCCTCGAGGAGAAATATGACGATATTATTGAATTTTCAGAGCTAAAAGACTTTATCGATCAGCCGGTTCGTACGTTTTCCTCCGGTATGATGATGCGTCTGGCGTTCTCTATTGCAACACTAGTAGAACCGGAAGTACTGATTGTTGACGAGATTTTGTCCGTTGGTGATGGACATTTCCAGAAGAAAAGTGAAAAACGTATGCGCGAGCTGATGAGCGGCGGTACTACGGTTCTCATGGTTTCGCATGCGCTGAAGCAGATTCGTGATCTCTGTAATCGTGTTATCTGGCTGGAGCATGGAAAGGTCATTATGGACGGACCGACACAGGAAGTGTGCGATGCATATGAGCAGACGCAGAATTGATAGCAATCGTTTGATTTCACTATGGGGGATCGACTTATGAGTGATGAAAGAAAATATTCGGACGGTGATATTGAGAATAAAATTGCTCGATATCTATCTGAACATGATGGAAATACGACTAATATTATTCAGGATCTTCCAGAGGGGACGGTATTTCATAACTTTACCAGCGCGCGAAGCAATTTGATTTCATGGTATCCGTTTTTATCGAATGATCGTGTTTTAGAAATTGGTGCTGGTATGGGCGCGTTGACAGTGCAGCTAGCTCAAAATGTGCAGACAGGTTGTTGCATTGGAGCCCTCTATAAGAGCGCAGATTATTTCTTTGCGCTGTCAGCAATATTCTAATGTGGAAGTTGTACCGCAAGGCATTGATAAATACCGCAGTGAGGAAAAATTTGATTACGTGCTGCTTATTGGTGTATTAGAATACGCAGGTATTTCGCTAAAGGGAAATCATCCGTGGAAATCCATGCTGAATATGCTTAAACCTTTCCTCAAAGAGAACGGCAAGGTACTGTTGGCAATTGAAAATAAGTTTGGATTAAAGTATTGGTGTGGTGCAGCCGAAGATCATACGGGAATTCCGTTTGATTCGATTAATAACTATCAGAAAAGCAAGGGTACTACAGATCGCTACCAAGGTACAACAGGCGTACGTACGTTTTCTAAGGCAGAATTAAATAATATGTTTGAGCAAACAGGCTTGCGAGCATTGAAATATTATTATCCGCTGCCAGATTATAAATTTCCAATGCTTATTTTAAGCGATGAAAGTACAGATAAGCAGATGGTTGCGGACGTTAAATACAATTATCCAGAAGAGTCGTATCTGATAGCTGATCCGAGAAAGATTTTTTCAGAAATCGTTCAAAATGATTGCATGGATTTCTTTGCGAATTCGTTCTTGATAGAGATCGGGATAGAAGGATCGTCTGCGCAAGCATGCAATAGAGATACCATTACGTTAAAACGAGACTATAAACCACAATATCGTATTGACACTATTCTGGAGAAAAATATTGTATTGAGAAAGTCTGAAAATACTCTTGCAGATGAGCATCTTGCTGACTTGGTGGAAAATACAGAAATCCTGCTGGGAAAGGGTATCCCATGTGTAAAACAAATGAAGATTTGCAACGGAGAAACAGAAGCAGTTCGTGTAGATGCACCTAGGGCAGATGCGGTATTTAAACAGGCAATAAATGATGAAGATTTTTCTTTAGCATTTGAAATGCTTGAAAGACTTCGGACATATATTTTGAAAAGCGGTTCGATAGTTGAGAAAAACGGACAGGCAGTACTCTAGAAGAAGGTTTTCCGGATTTAACTTTTCGAAACAGCTTCTGGACGAATAACGATTTGCTGTTTTTCGATCAAGAATGGAAAATAAAATATATATCGATGGATTTCATCATGTTTCGATCCGTCAAATACGCAGCAGGTACAGATAATGCTTTGTATCGAGCAGTGCTTCAATATTGCGGATTATCGACAGAAAGGATGCAACAGCTGGAGCTGCAAGAGAAGGATTTTCTAAACAGTTTAATGGATTCGGAAAACTGTACATGGTTCGATAAGACGATGTATCAGGATCGTTTGCTTTATGAGAATAAAGTTGCTGCACAGCTTGCAAACAAAGATATGCATATTGCTCAATTGGAGCAGAGTGAACGCGATCTGCAACAGCAGCATAGTACTTTGCTTCGACAGCTTTCCGATGAAAAAGAGAAAAGTGTTGCTCTTGTTCAGCAGCTTAATAACAAACAAGGCCACATTGAATTGTTGCTCGAAAGTGACCGTGAACTAGAGCGCATCAAGAACTCTCGTTCCTGGCGATATATGGGCTATGTATGGAAAATTCGTGATGTGCTTATCCCTTGCGGGAGCAAGCGAAGAATGCTTGGAAAAATCATCGTAAAGTTTGTGAAACATCCGATTCGTTTCATTGGAAAGTGCTCTCCGGCACGTATTCATAAATTCTTTATGACCTTGAGACGCGAGGGAACAGAAGGTGTCAGTCGACGCCTTGATGATTGCCTGATCGGAAACAATATTCAGAAGACACAACTGGTACTAAATGAAGTGAATTTGACGGCACAGAAAACAGCAGACGATTATGAAGTACTGTATGTTCCTGCGCAGGACAATCCGGTCATTTCCATTGTTATTCCGGTATATAACCAGTTTGAATATACGTATCTCTGTATCAAATCTATTCTGGAGAACAGCGGCGATGTTGCATATGAAATCATCATTGCGGATGACTGCTCGACTGATTTGACAACGAAAATCGATGAAATCATTCACGGCGTACACACGATTCATAACGAAAGCAATCTTCGTTCTGCGTAACTGCAATAATGCGGCTAAACAGGCGCGAGGACAGTACATTCTGGTTTCTGAATAATGATACGCAGGTACAGGCGGATTGGCTTGCTCCGCTCATTGAGTTGATCGAGCGGGATGACAGCATTGGCATGGTCGGCTCTAAGCTGGTATATCCAGATGGTCGCTTGCAGGAAGCGGGCGGCATTCTCTGGCAGGACGGCAGTGCGTGGAATTATGGTAATCGTGCAAATCCGGATGAACCGGAATTCAATTATGTGAAGGAAGCTGACTATATTTCCGGTGCGGCAATTATGATCAGAAAGTCACTGTGGGAAGAAATCGGCGGCTTTGACGAGCGATTTGTACCGGCTTACTGTGAGGACAGCGATTTGGCGTTCGAGGTTCGCAAGCATGGCTGTAAAGTCATGTATCAGCCGAAATCGGTTGTTGTTCACTTTGAGGGCGTTTCTAACGGTACAGACACTACGAGCGGTCAAAAGGCATATCAGGTGACGAATCAGAAAAAGTTCCTTGAAAAATGGCAGCGGGAACTTCAGGAAAATCATTTGCCGAATGCGGTTGATCCGTTCCGCGCACGTGAACGTTCGGTACATAAGAAAATTCTGTTGATGGTTGATCATTACGTACCGCATTACGATAAGGATGCTGGCAGTCGTACGGTGTATCAGTATCTGCAGCTGTTTGTTAATCAGGACTTCAGCGTAAAATTCATCGGTGATAATTTCTTTGCTCATCAGCCGTATACGGATACGTTGCAGCAGATGGGCGTTGAAGTGCTTTACGGACCGTATTATGCAAAGCACTGGAAGGACTGGCTGAAAGAAAACGGCAAGGACATTGGCTATGTATTTCTCAATAGGCCGCATATTTCGGTGAAGTACATCGATGCAGTCCGTGAATTCACGAATGCGCGTGTTATTTACTATGGACATGATCTGCATTTTCTCCGTGAAAAACGTGAGTATGAGTTGACCGGAGATGCAGCATTGTTACAATCCTCGGCAGATTGGGAGAAGAAGGAGCTGGAGTTGATTCTCGCTGCTGACATGGCGTATTATCCTTCCTATGTCGAAGAACAGGCAATCCATGAGATTGCACCGCAGGCTAAGGTGAAGGCGATCCCTGCATACCTTTTCTCGGATGTGGAGGAGTGCGAATATCACTTCGATAAGCGAAAAGATCTGATGTTCATCGGAGGCTTTGGCCATCGACCGAACGTGGATGCAGTGAAGTGGCTGGCAAATGAAATTATGCCTGCGTTGGTAAAGAAACTGCCGGATATTCGTGTATATATTCTGGGTTCTAATCCGCCTGAAGAGGTAGAACAGCTGGCAACCGAAAATCTCTTGATTAAAGGCTTTGTCACGGATGAAGAATTGCAGGAATATTATCAGAACTGCCGAATTTCTATTGTTCCGTTGAGATATGGTGCGGGCATCAAGGGCAAGGTGATCGAAGCAATGCGTTTCGGTACGCCTGTAATGACGACAAGTGTGGGCGCGGAAGGCATAAAGGGTGCAGAAAGCATTCTGGACATTGCCGATGAGGCAGCTGATTTTGTCGAGCAACTTGCAGCATTGTACCAGAATGAAGCAGAGTTGGTACGCAGAAGCAAGGCTTCGTACCAGTATATCCGAGATAACTTCTCGTTTGAGAATGCGAAAAAGGTCATTGGACCAGAATTTGATTTGGAGTAAAGATATGATTATTCGATCTAAGGCACCGCTTCGGCTCGGATTGGCAGGTGGGGGTACGGACGTATCCCCTTACTGCGATTACTATGGCGGCACGGTACTCAATGTCACGATTGATATGTATGCGTATTGCACGATTGAGCCAACAGAAGACGGGAAAATTGAATTCTACGCGGCTGATCGTAACGAACGTGTACAAGCGGATTCGGTATCGGAATTGCCGATAGAGGGAGATCTGCTGCTGCATCGCGGAGTATATAACCGCATTGTTTCTGATTACTGCGGCGGTAAGCCGTTGTCCTTTCGGATGACTACCTACTCCGATGCACCGGCAGGAAGTGGTTTAGGTTCGTCCTCTACAATGGTGGTTGCAATCATCAAGGCTTATATGGAATGGCTGAATCTGCCGCTTGGTGAATATGATATTGCCGCTTTGGCCTATCAGATTGAGCGTGTTGATCTGGGACTTTCCGGCGGCAAGCAGGATCAGTATGCAGCGACATTTGGTGGTTTTAATTTTATCGAATTTGAAAAGGATGATCGAGTAATCGTCAATCCGCTGCGTATCAAGAATTGGATCAAAAATGAACTGGAAAATTCGCTGATTCTGTATTATACGGGCACTTCGCGTGACAGCGCAAAGATCATTGATGAGCAGATTAAAAGCACTAAAGAGAAAAACAGCAATTCTCTTGAAGGAATGCACACATTGAAACGAGAAGCATATGTCAGTGAAGGAGTGTATTCTGAAGGGCGATTTCGATGGCTTTGCAGCATGCCTTCAGCGTGGCTGGAAGCAAAGAAAAAAACCGCATCTGTAATTTCAAACCCGTTTATTGATGAAATGTACCGATTTGTTATGGAGAACGGCGCTAAAGCAGCAAAAATCAGCGGCGCAGGCGGCGGTGGATTTATGATGATTTACTGTGATCCGGTTCAGCGTTTCAGCTTGGTTGAAAAATTAAAGAAAACGCAGGGAACTGTCATGCTGACCAGCTTTACGGAGCGCGGTACGCAGGCATGGACGCTGTATTGATGACTGAATAGAAAGGCAGCTTTTATGAGAGAAACGACAATGAAAATTCTGCAGGAGTTAGAGCAAAGGTATCCTGCATTAAAAACCTGTATGCCGGAAATCACACAGGCAGCCTCAGCATTGGTGTCCTGCTTCTGGCAGGATGGAAAACTGCTGGCGTGCGGCAACGGCGGCAGCGCAGCAGATTGCGAACATATTGTCGGAGAACTCATGAAGGCGTTTCGCCTGCATCGCCGTTTAGATACGGACAAGCAGAGACAAATCCGAGAAATTTATCCAGAGCAGGCGGACGTGATGATTGCGAATTTGCAGCGAGCTGTGCCAGCAATCTCCTTAGTCAGCCAGACGGCTTTGATGACGGCATTTGGAAATGACGTTTCAGCACAAATGCTGTTCGCACAGCAGGTATTGAGCTATGGTCGTCTGGGGGATTATCTGCTGGCAATCAGTACATCGGGCAACTCGGAGAATATTCTCCATGCGGCAAGACTTGCACATATTCAAGGGGTACGTGTGATTGCACTGACAGGCAGTGACGGAGGCAAATTGAAGGCATTAAGCGATATTGCTATCTGCGTACCGGCGGATATTACATATCAGATTCAGGAGCTCCATTTGCCGGTATATCATTGCCTGTGTGCCTGCGTTGAAAACGAACTTTTTGGTGAGGACTGATCATGGAAGCAATTGTATTAGCAGGCGGTTTTGGAACCCGCTTGGCGCATGTTGTATCAGATGTGCCGAAACCTATGGCACCCGTATGCAATAGGCCGTTTCTGCGTTTCATACTGGATGATCTGCAGGCAAAGGGCATTGAGCGGGTTGTGCTCGCAGTCGGCTATAAGCAGGAAGTGATTCGAGACTACTTCGGCGCACATTATCGTGGAATGCAGATTGTGTATTCATCTGAGGATACGCCATTATTTACTGGCGGCGCAATAAAAAAAGCACTGCAGTCATGCAGTGCAGAGCGTGTATTTGTCGTGAATGGAGATACCTTTTTCGATGTGGATCTACATGCAATGCAGCGAGAAAGCGCACCGCTCGTTGTAGCCGTGAAGCGAATGAAGAAATTTTCGCGCTATGGAACTGTTCAGATTGAAGACGGTCGGATTCAGGCGTTTCGAGAGAAACAGCCGTGCGATGAAGGCTTGATTAACGGCGGTATCTATCTGGTAAATAGAACGATTCTTGAAGATTATCCTAAGGATAAGTTTTCGTTTGAGAATGAGATTCTGGAAACAAAAACAGCAGAAATAGAGATGGCTGCTGTGGAGAGCGAAGGATATTTCATCGACATCGGTATTCCGGAGGATTACGCCGCAGCACAGAAAACGATGAAAGAACGTGCTTCAGTCAATAAGGCAGCTTTCTTTGATAGAGATGGTACGATCAACGTAGACATTCATTATCTGCATCGACCGGAAGATTTGCAGTTTATTGACGGCATGCCTGAGTTTATCCGTAAATGGAATGACTGGGGATATAAGGTTATCGTAGTGACCAATCAGGCTGGTATTGCACGCGGATATTATGGTGAAAAAGAAATGCGAGCGCTTCACCGCTATATGAATGAAAGACTGGCGGAGTATGGAGCACATATCGATGCGTTTTACTTCTGCCCACATCATCCGGAGATTACGGGACCGTGCCATTGCCGCAAACCGGAACCAGGTATGATCGAGGACGCGATTCAAGAGTTTGATCTTGATCCAGCAAAGTGTATCCTGTTCGGTGATAAGCCGTGGGATGTGGAAGCAGGGGAGAAGTGTGGGATTAAAAGTGAGATGATTGAAAACAAGGAGAATGAAGATGCTTCGAAGACTAAACGAGAATAAATCAGAAAAGATGAAAATATCGATTATATTTGCAATTTATTTATTATATGCGATTGCAATTTTATTAAGTGATTGGATCGATTTGTTTTGCTTTATTTTGAAATGGCCACAAGCAAGTGTAATATCGAGAGTAATAGTGTTAATTGCGTGCGGCAGTATTACCTACATAATGAGGAAACGGGTAATAATTATTCGCGAAAGAAAAGATATTGTATATTGGTTAGGCGTATTCAGTATTTTGGCGCTTGGCATTATTAAGGGGGGCGTACCAGATACTTCCACAGATGTAATGAACTATCATTTGATAGCACAGAATCCAGGATTTATGCACAATTTCTCATATAATATAGCACCCGGAGATTTTCAGTTATTTGGATTTGCATTACCTGATAGAATGTTTTATTTGCCTCGGATTTTATTAGGATATCGTATGGGTACAATATTTGGTTCAATTGTCCTTATAATCATTTACACTCAGGTATATGAAATAATAAAAAATCTATTAGATGAGGATTTTGTGATTTGCCGGGAAAAAGTATCTGGTGCGTGGAAGAATATTGCATGGATTATAACACAAGAGGGAATTCTTGCATTTTTGGTCGTAATGACACATGATGTCGCACTTCAGTTTGGCACATATATGGTAGATTTATTTGGTATTCCTTTTGCATTAGAATTGCTCAAAATTCTCTTGTTTCAGGATACAGAAAAAAAACCGAACCATGCGTATGTTGCTTTTCTGTGTGGAATGCTGTTTTGCATGAAAATGACAAATGTTGTATATGTAGTTCCATTGCTATGTATATATTTATATCGCTATAGAAAACAAATTACGATAAAAGATTTTGTAATTAGCTTTTTTACAGCGATTCTACCAGTATGTGTATATCTAATTTATGATATGATAGAAACTGGAAATCCGGTTTTCCCATACTACAATAAATTATTTCAGTCTGAGTATTTCCCCATTGAGAATTTCAAAGACACGCGCTGGGGGCCAGAAACGATTAAAGATTATTTGCTCTGGCCAATTTATTTAATGTTTCGACCAGGCTATCGCCAGTCGGAAATACCTAATAAATGGGCAATTGGCAGTATAGGAATATGGATAGCTGTTATCTGGAAAGTAGTAACTATTTTTACGTGTAAAAACAACGTAAAAAAGAATAAACAGTATAAACAGTATAAACAGATGACAGTGCTTTGTCTTGTATTTGTAATCTCATATGTGTTATGGATTGTGACAACAGGACATATTCGATATTTTATCCTTGGTTACATGGTGGGAGGAATTATTTTTATCCAATTTGTTTCGACGTGTTTTACAAGGTTAAAATATCATTGCTATATCGTCGCCACAATATTGCTGGGAATTTTCGCCATAGGACCGGTTGCTAATATAAGCGCTGACTTAATGGGATATGAATGGAGTTGGCGTACATTAGATAAATATAAAGGCAATGTTACTAAAGTTTTTTCTGATTATCAATTTGCAAATGTAGAACAATCAGAAAAAATAGATGCTTTTTTGATGAATGATGGATCAAAAGGTAGTTTCGCTTATCAGATCAATAAAAATGTACCGATTATTTTTAATGGATATGTACATAACCGCTTAGCAAATGAGCAGCAAGAAATCGCATTAAAAAAAATAGATACTATGTTCGATGAGGGATTGAATATTTATGATATGTTTTATGTCGCTGAAGGCGATTTTGAAACTCACATCGAAAAATTAAATGAATATGGTCTTAAGCTAATGAATTTGGAATGGCTTAATGGTCACTTGATTGATAGTAATAATTTGGTATTAATGAAATTGGGAAAAGGAAAAAATACATATTGCTATGCATCTGTTTTAAATCGAGAAGAGTTATATATAGAACCACAAACATCTCGGATTGAAGTCGAGTTTTGCGGGGGACTAATTAATAACTTCGGTTGGTTTCAGCAAGCAATTGATAATGCTCAATTACAAGTAATTATATCGGATGGATCTACGATTATCAAGCAGGATACTATTGAAATTGAGGAAGAAGAATTTTATAAGCTCAAGTATGCGTTAGATTTAAAAGAAAAACATACGCTGAAAATTGAGTTTAAAATTACGGATGGAAATGGTGTAGAACAGGAAAGCATTGAGCCGTATCACTTTGCTATAGTATCTACAAATACAGAAAACTGTTCAGTACATTCTTGATAAGAAAAAGGAGAAAGATATGAATAAAATCGCAGTATTAATACCCTGCTACAACGAAAGTGCAACGATTGCAAAGGTTATAGCAGACTATCGCGCAGTTTTGCCGGAAGCAACGATTTACGTTTATGATAACAATTCGAGCGATGGTACGGATAAAATTGCGCGTGCAGCAGGCGCGGAAGTGCGCTATGAGCATCGACAGGGTAAGGGTAATGTTATTCGCTCTATGTTTCGTGATATTGAAGCGGATTGCTATCTGATGATCGATGGTGATGACACATATCCGGCGGAGAATGCGCGGGATATGGTAAGCAAGGTGATGGATGACGGATATGATATGGTTATCGGCGATCGTCTGTCATCTACATATTTTACGGAGAACAAACGACCGTTCCATAATACCGGAAATGTATTGGTGCGCAAGTTGGTAAACAGCGTTTTCGGTGGCAACATTACAGATATTATGACGGGCTATCGCGCATTCAGCAGGTTATTCGTAAAAAGTTTCCCGGTTCTTTCGAAGGGATTTGAAATCGAAACCGAGATGACTATTCATGCACTGGACAAGAATTTGGCGTTGATCTCTGTTCCTGTAGATTACCGAGATCGACCGGAGGGCAGTGTGTCGAAACTAAATACATTCTCAGATGGGTTTAAAGTACTTAAGACGATTGGGCGTCTATTTAAGGATTATAAGCCACTGCCTTTTTGGGGTATATGTGCGGCGGTATTGATGATTATCGCGTTGCTACTGCTTTGGCCTGTTCTGAATGAGTATCATCAGACAGGTTTGGTCCCGCGACTGCCAACTTTTATTGCTGCCTGCTTTATGGCGTTGTTTTCCTTGCAAACATTCGTCTGCGGCTTAATTCTTGATACGCAGAGCAAGAAGAGCCGACAGAATTTTGAACTTCAAATGACAATTCTGCAAGGCATGGTAAACAATGAAAAATAAGGGCATAACGGAGATGTTCCGCCTGCTATGGAATTGTGATTGGTCTGGATTGCTGTATGCTCCAACGAATAACGGATGGCTTCAGTTATTCCGTTATGGTTTTGTAGGCGGCGGCGCATTTGTTGTTGATTTCGGTGTTTATTGTATTCTGGGATGGCTTGGAATGCAGTATCTGCTGGCAGGAATTATTTCATTCATTGCGGGCTTCGCGTTCAACTTCCTTGTATCGCGTTGGATGATATTTCGATCTACGGCATCTTCGAAAATCGACGTGCGAGAGCTAATTTCGGTATTGGCGATTTCAGTAATAGGACTGCTGCTTACAGAAGCATTGCTTTTTGCAGGAACAGATTTGATAGGATTGGATTACCGAATCGCAAAAATTGCTGCATCGATTCTCGTATTGTTCTGGAATTATGCAGCACGGAAAATATTTGTCTACAAATAATGGATAGAGGAAAAAGTATGAAAGGTCTAATCTTAGCCGCCGGCAAAGGCACGCGCCTTTACCCGATGACAAAACCGATGAGCAAGCCGTTGCTCCCGGTTTACGACAAGCCCATGATTTACTACCCGCTTGCAATTCTCATGCAGGCGGGCGTTTCCGATGTCATGGTAATCGTTCCGCCGAACGAAACAGACACATTCCGCGCACTGCTTGGCGACGGAAGTCAGTTCGGCATTCATATCTGCTACGCAGAACAGCCGGTTGCGTGCGGTATCGCGGACGCACTGCTGATCGGCCGTGAGTTCGTGGGCGATGACTCGGTATGCCTTGTGTTGGGCGATAACATCTTCCACAGCGATACGCTGCGTGAAGTGCTCTGTAAGGGCGCACAGCAGCAGAACGGTGCAACGGTATTCGGCTACTGGGTCGAGAACCCGCGACCGTTCGGCGTGGTAGAGTTTGACGAGGAAGGCCGCGCAATTTCGATCGAAGAGAAGCCGCGCCATCCGAAAAGCAATTACATAATCCCCGGCATTTATTTTTATGACAATCAGGCGATGGAGATTGCGGCAAATCTCACGCCGTCTCAGCGCGGCGAGCTTGAAATCACTGACGTAAATCTGGAATATCTGCGCCGGGATCAATTGCAGGTGCTCCCGCTCGAGCGGGACGTCGTATGGTTAGACGCTGGTACAGCAGACAGCCTGATGGACGCCGGACAGACTATTCGAAATATCCAGGCTGAGACAGGACGCTATGTCGGCTGTCTGGAAGAACTGGCGTTCAATCAGGGATGGCTGACAGAAGAACAGGTGCACAAAGCCGGACAAGAGCTCGGCATGACGCTTTATGGACAGTACTTACAGTGCTTATAACGGAGGGTATAAAATAACAGTTTTGTTAGCAGGCGGCGCAGGCTATATTGGATCGCATACCGCTGTACAGCTTTTGATGAGTGGACACGACGTAGTAATCGCAGATGATTACAGCAACAGTTGTCCGGAGGTTATCAATCGTATAGAAGAAATCACCGGAAAGCAGGTTCACGCCTATGAGACTGATGTAAAAGATAAATTTAAGGTACAGCAGATTTTCGCAGAAAACAAAATTGACTGCGTGATTCACTTTGCCGGTCTGAAGGCAGTCGGTGAGTCGGTGCAGCAGCCGCTGAAGTATTATCGCAACAACATCGACACCACGCTGACGCTGCTTGAGTGCATGCAGGAGGCAGGCGTCAAGCAGTTTGTTTTCTCGTCTTCTGCAACGGTTTATGGCGAAGAAAATGCGATTCCGTATATTGAGACGATGAAACGCGGCAGCTGTTCCAACCCGTATGGCTGGACTAAGGTCATGATGGAGGAGATTCTTGAGGACGCGGCAAAGGCCTACTCGGAATTGACCGTCGTTCTTCTGCGCTACTTTAACCCAATCGGCGCACATGAATCCGGTCGTATCGGTGAGGACCCGCAGGGTATTCCGAATAACCTCGTGCCGTATATCGCGCAGGTTGCCGTCGGCCGCCGCGATCATCTCACGATTTTCGGCAACGACTACCCCACGCCGGACGGCACCTGCCGCCGCGATTACATTCATGTGATGGACCTCGCGGACGGTCACGTGAAGGCGGTTGAGTACGCCGCACAGCACAAGGGCGTTGAGGTGTTTAATCTTGGTACCGGCACGCCGTACAGCGTTCTGGAGATTGTTCACGCGTTCGAGGACGCGACCGGCGTTGCAATCAAGCATGAATTCGGCGCGCGCCGCGCAGGCGACCTGCCGGAATTCTGGGCGAATGCAGATAAGGCCGAAAAGGTGCTCGGCTGGAAGGCAGAGCGTGACTTGACGGCTATGTGCAGAGATACCTGGCGCTGGCAGAGTGGGAATCCGGAAGGGTATACTTCTGGAAATTGAATAAATACTATCAAGTTTAATACTGTACAACTCAGTTCAACATAAGTGTTGGTTTTCTTATATTTATATATAGGAAAATCTGTTCTGATTAGGCATCAGTGATGCCCCAGCCGAAAGGGCAGTGGATGTTATCGAATTGCCACTTCCAATACTTTGTGAACGATATGACACGAACTGTATGGCTGGCCATGATTCTCCGTGGGCTGTCGTCAAAGATGATTTGATTACAGAAATTTGCAATAAGCTATCATTTTAGGATCGCTAGATAAATATTATCGCGGGAATTACGTAGTATATTTACATTAAAAGTTCTGGCATTTTATTGCGGTATAGCAAAACTGAAACGCGGGAAAGGCGGTGCTGAAAGTCTGCGCGGAGGGAGCTCTTGTGGTGATTTATACACGGAAAGTGTTATACAGTGTTGTAAGAAATGCTGGAAATTTTTATAAATTTGTAGTATAATTTATAAAAATAGAGTAGTACACATAATTGTTGAGAATGTGAAGGGCACTTGAAAGGAAACTATGCACATGGATAAGAAATATCAGGTGTTTATAAGTTCTACATATAAGGACTTAATAGAAGCAAGAGCGAAAGTGCGTGATGCAATTCTTTCAATGTATCATTTTCCAGTGGGAATGGAGCTATTTGGTGCAGCAAATGAGGAACAATGGCAGATAATCAGTGAAACTATTGATTCTTCCGAGGTATCTATATTATCCCAATGAAAAAGGTGAATTTAAAGCAAAGATTGAGTTGATGTGTGCGGAGTATGAAGATCCAGAAAAACAGAATTGATCTTTGTATGTCAATGACAATATATTATAGATAATAAAAGTAGATGTTGCGCAGATAATGCTTGTTGCTTGACAGTATTTTATGTGATTACAGAGATATGAAAAAATAAATTTATTAGGTATTAATTATTATGGATAGTATTTTAAGACTTGCAAAAGAATATTCAAAAGATGATCATATATATCTTCTCCCATGTGATGATAATAATATTTTAGAAAATCTCAACTTTCTATATGATGAAAACTGGGAAACGCAAAGGACATCTTATCCATATGAAATATTAACATATCTATTTGATAGTTATTATGTTCTACCGCAGAGACCAGATTTGGCGGCACTTTTCTGCTGGCAAGCAATTAACCACTCATATTATGTTCAGGAATTGAGCGACAGCAATATAAAATTTTGCCAAGATACAAAGGGTATTGAGATTGTTCGAGATGCAATTTTAGAAAACTGGAATAATAAATATAAAACAATTTTAGAGCCTTTTTTTAAGAAGTTACCCAACAAGACATTTCATTATGTGGCGTCATATATGCTTAAAGGATATGCGATGGAGAAGAATGAAATTGCAGAAAAGTACAGAGCATCTTCATATAAATCGTTAAAACGAAAGATTTCAGCGCTATTGGAAATCTTAGATAATGCCTATGGAAAAGCATACTGCCAGATTTGTAATCCGATACTTGATGGGAATGTGGTGAATTTTGGGATTAATGAAGCTGATAAAGAAAAAAGTCGAAGAATAATACATAGTTTTGGAACAAAGCTCAGAATACTTATGCTCGGAGAAGAAACTGAGATTACATTTCATGATGAGGAAAAAACAAAACAAAAATATAGATTCACAGATGAAGAAAGATTATCGTTTGTTCTGTTTGGAATACTTTATGCTTCACGTTGTAACAACTTTCACGGTAATGTTGCTGCTCGAATGAACAGTATTAATGCCAATATAGATACGTTTAAAATGTACACAGATATATTTTTGATGGAGTACATTATTTTGGCAACCCATATGAATAGTCAAAATGTATTCTCTGATTCAGCATTGGACAAAGCTAAGAAAAATGTTAATTTAATGATATAAGAAAGTACATTTCCCTTTACTGAATAATCCGGGCTCCGTGTCTCTACTGTCCGGAAATAGGAAACCGCAAATCCGCTTTTAAGGGAACCAGCATTCCGGTGGCGGAAACCTTTATAATAAATCCGCTGATAGCGTATAATCAAGTTCGCAAAAGCAAATAGGCAATAGACAAGCCATCAGGGCTCCTGCAAAATGATAGTTGTCGAAAAAATCATCATATAAAGGAGAGACCCTAATGGCTCGCAAAAAGAATACCACAAATCTGACAGAATTGCTACTGCAATGTGTGACGCAGCCGGATCCGATGCTGAGCATGCTGGAATGGCTGTGCACAGAACTGATGGAGGCAGAGGTCGATCAGCAGCTGGGCGCAGAGAAAAGCCAGCGCACGGATGGCAGGAGCGGCTACCGCAGCGGTTATCGTCCACGCCGCTTGGATACCCGGATGGGAACAATGTACCTCATGGTGCCCAAGGTTCGTCAGGGCGGCTACATTCCGTTCTTCGCCACAGAGCGCAAGCGCAGTGAAGCGATGCTCGTACATGTGGTTCAGGAAGCCTTTGTGCAAGGCGTGTCTACCCGGAAAATGGAGAAGCTGGCACATAGCCTCGGCATTGAAAGTCTATCCAGAAGTCAGGTCAGTGAGATGACAAAAGGGCTGAATGAGCAGGTCGAGGAGTTCCGTAATCGCTCCCTTGCTGATACAGTATACCCGTTTCTCTGGGTGGATGCACTGTACGAAAAAGTTTGAGTAGATGGCAGAATTGTCAGCATGGCGATGCTTATCGTATGCGGTGTGGACGAAAATGGACATCGAGATATCATCGCCGTTGAACCTATGACCGAAGAATCCAGAAGTTCCTATGGGAGGGCTGTTTCAGAATTTGAAGGACCGTGGTCTGTCTACGCCCAGGCTTATCATTTCAGATGCTCACTCTGGGTTGGTTTCGGCAATTCGTGAGTCCTTTCCCGGAGCCTTATGGCAGCGCTGCAAGGTGCATTTCATGCGGAATATTCTTGTCTATGTGCCGCAGAAAGAGAAGAAAGCCTTTGCCGCGGTACTAAAGGAAATCTGGCTGGCGCCAACGGCGGAGCTGGCGAGAAAGCGGGCATATGATGTGATTGACTCCTACGCCAAACGCTTTCCGAAAGCGGTTCAGTGCCTTGAAGATGGGTTGGAAGATTCTCTGGCCTTCTATACATTTCCCATGCTGGACGCGCGAAAGATTTCATCTTCTAACATGATTGAAAGATTGAATCGTGAAATTCGGAGACGTACCAGCGTGGTCGGAATCTTTCCGAATGAAAGTTCCTATGTTCGCCTGGTGACAACGTATCTCATGGAATACGCTGAGGACTGGTCTGTCTCCAGAGCTTATCTCAGCCAGGAATCCATTGCGGCAACTCTTACCACCGCAGCTTAACTTCATTTTCCAGGAGCCTTTTTGCGAACTTTACTTGACGCGGTCTGCGGCCTAATGCTAAATACTCATTTTAGCGCCGATACATACGACATCTTAACAACTTTTGACGCGGTCGGTCCGTCCGTATTGAGTCCATATTCACAACAGACAGTTTTATATGTGACGGCAAAATTATTTTATAAAAATAATCGCTGTATGCGGATTGATTTCCACATACAGCGATTGCTTTATTTGTAGGGAGAAGTATCTTGAAACGAGTAATGCTAGAAGACTTCGGAAATGAGCAATGATTATTTCATAGTGTAGATTACACGCTTGACCGTGGTGCCTGCCGGAACGTGCAGGGTAATGGTCGTTGTGCTGTCTGCATCGCCGAGCTGATGCACCGGAGTGGTGCCCTTTCCAGCCGCATCAAACGTCACGGTGGTGCCGCCTACCTCGGCGGTGATACCGGCGGCGTTGCTGCTCTGTACGGTTAGAGCATAGTCACCGTCGTTCTTGATGACTGCGGTGAAGGAAATAGTGCAGTCGGTATCTGCGGTGAATGCGCCGCCCTCGTTCCACGATGCGCTGCCTTCGATGACTTCGGCGAAGTCGGGCTGGTTATCAGCGTTGACATCTGGCGCGGAAGCGGTATCCAGCACCAGATTGGAGAACGTGTTCATTGCGGTGCGCATATCGTAGGAATCGGTTGCCGAGATGGCCAGCACCTTGTTGAGGAAGGTGTTGTTGCGCTCGGTCAGCGTAACATCATCGAGTTGCTGTGCGTTTGTCTCGCACAGCTTGTTATAGGAGTTTACAACACGCTTGATATAGGTATCGTCTTTGATGCGCTCTACCGCGGACAGGCTTCCGACCGGATCAACGATGGCCTCCTCCAGACGAAAGATCTTCTGCCACTGCTCGGCGTTGGCACGGGTGTATTCCGCACCGCGGTCGAGAATATCGAATGCACGATTGAAATCGCCGGTGTTGGCGTAATACTGCGCCAGCAGCACGGTAATTGTGTTGGATTCCACGCGGGAGAGCGATGCGGCGTACTTGGCAGCAAGCGTCTCGTCGTCGTAGTTGCTCATCAGATAGGACATTTTGTAGTCGTTTGCCTCAAACAGGTCGATTTTTGCGCCCAGCTTGAGGTCATCAAGGGTCAGATTGTCGCTGTTCAGCTTGCTCTGCGCGATTAGGTTGAGACCAATCAGCACAGTGAATACCGCACAGACGACGGTTACCGGCCAACGCACCGCACCGCCCTTGTTCTTTTCGGGCAGCTTGAGACGGAGCGAATCCGCGCAGAATACGGTGATAGCTGCCAGCACGGCGAAGAACATCGGCAGGCAGGAGCCGGATGACCACGTTACGTCGGTAACGGCCTGACCGAACATCTGCAGCACGCAGGCCGCGAGCAGCATGACGATGAGCGGCTTTTCCTTGCGGCTCTTGACGAGCGTCCAGACAGCCGTGCCCAGCATGGACAGGAACGCAAGCAGACCCAGCACACCGAGGTCGCAGAGCGCTTCAACGTAGTGGTTGTGGGCGTATTTGGTCTCGTAGTAGTAATCCTGCACCGAGGCAACGCCGTTCTCAAAGCCACCCAGACCGCGGCCGAACACTGGTGCGGTTTTCCACAGCTTGATGGCGTCCTGACGGTATACGCCGCGCTGTACGACGTTGCCGTTTGCGGTCAGGTCCTGAATACGGTCTGCAATGAAGGCGGGCAGCAGCTTATAGCCCAGCTTGACACTGCCGTCCTTTGCACCGGTGTAGGTGGCGATATTGACCGTCACGCCCGGCTGATTGCAGGAGATGTAGAAGAACACGAGCTTGCTGTCCTCGGGCACGGTGAAGGTAATATCGTTATCCGTGGAGGCGTTTGCAAGGTCGGTTTCGTTATTCTGCACCAGATTGTTGGTGTTTTTGTACGCAACACGCACGTTTACCGGCGCGGAGGCATCCACACTCAGCGTGTAGTCGCCGGCGGGCAGGTCCGCGGTCGGCGGAAATCGCCCTCGGTGCCGAAGGTGTACGCACCGGTGACATTGAGTGCCGCGATCAGATAGATGGTGATCACGACCACGATACCGGCAACCGCACCGATCAGCAGCTTGCCCTTATCCGCGAGACGCTCGGCCAGCTTGCCGCGCACGCCGATCTCGAGCAGACAGGCAGCGACGCAGCCGACTACGAGCATGATCATCGGCAGGGGGGAGCCGGTGACCGTGTCACCGAAGCCCTTGACCGATACCGCGCCGACGATTAGCGCGATGACCGTGGTCTGGAGCAGTAGCAGGAACAGACCGGAGCGGGTCTCCTTGGGCGAAAGCACGAGCATGAGCACGCATGCTGCGACAAATACGCCGAGCGAGCCCATCGAGAACGCCAGCAGGTAGGAAACTGCATTCACCATCAGCAGAACCGTGCACAGGATACGCTGTCTGCGGCTCTCAGAGGTGAGCACCAGCCACAGGGACATCAGGCACGCGACGGACATCAGACCTGCGTAGATGTTCGGGTTGCCGAGAATGGTGTTCAGACGGGAGTAGAAGTACGCGCCGGTGTTGTCGTAGCCGCGGCCGACAAACTCGAGCAGCGGACGCACGGGGCGCATAAGAATGTTGCAGGATGCCGCGTCAATAGATAGCAGACCGACCGGAGCGGCTGCTGTTGCGAGCACGGCTGCAATGCGGCGGAAAGACTGCTTGCCATTGTCGGAGAAAAGCACGATGGCCATGAACACCGCAAAGGCAATCAGGTTGCAGGAGAATTCCGCGATGGCGAACTTGCCCGAGCGGGCATAGAACGTCGATAAAGCCTCCAGCAGCAGATAGGCCAGCAGTGCAAACGACGGTGGACTCATCAGGCGCTTGATGCGTGCTTTGTCTGCGAACAGCATCATACCGATGATGCCGACCGCACCGAGCAGACCGAGCACCTTTTTGGTCGTGTAGGTGCCGTTCTGTGCAAAGCAGCTGATCATGCACAGGGCGATGATCGCCGCACAGCACAGCCAGCCTTTTCCGGCGTTGGATTTTGCTGTTTTTTCAGTCATTCTGAAACCTCCTTAGGTTGATTAGGAATTGCTTGAGAATAAATTGCGGTGAGCGTGGGGAATACCGCGTCAATGCCGTATGGAACGGCGGTCTGTACCGCGGCGGCGCTCATCTGTGCCTGCAGGACAGGCTCGGCGGCCTGCTTTACAGCGCGGATAAAGGCGTTTTGGTCGTCATAGGGGAATAAAAGGCCGTTCTCGCCCGAACGCACTAAATCTTCGTGCCCCTTGACATCGGAGAGTACCGCGGGCAGACCGCAGGCCATGGCCTCCATTACATTAAAGGGAAGTCCCTCGCTGCGGCTGGAGGACACGCAGAGGTCAGCGGCACGGTAGTACTGCTCGATGTTGGACGTAAATCCGGGGAAGCGAACGCGGTCGGCAACGCCCTTTTGCTGCGCGAGTGTGCGGCAATCATCGAGCAGTGCACCGCGGCCGGGCAGAAGAAGTACGGCGTTCGGCAGCTCAGGCATGGCGCTGATGAGCATTTTCTGGTTCTTGCGGCCGGAAAACTCCGCCGCATAGATGAGCACGAGTGCGTTTTCGGGCAGTTCCATCGCACGGCGCAGGGCGCGTTTTTCCTCCGGTGAGGGAGGGGAGAACCGCGTGAGTGCAATGCCCATGCCCGGCGTCGGGACGATGTGCCGTCCGAGTCGATAGCGCCTGGCGATCTGCTCGTCCTGCCGGTTCATGGTCAGCAGCCAGTCGGTGACAGGCGCGGTCATGCGCTCGGCGCTGAGCAGTAGCGTGCGTTTGAGCCAGGGAGTGCTGTCATCAAACAGATAGCCGTGTGCGGTGTTCATCACCACGTGACGCTGCCTTTTCGGCAAAAGCTGCACCGCCAGACGCGCAAAGAACGCGGCAAGCGAGGTGTGCAGGCTGATCATGGCGTAATTTTCACGCCGCAGCAGGGAGCGGAGCTGCAGGACCGCCGCAAAGTTGCGCGGCGAGAACATGCTTTTTTCAAACGGCACTGGGATGTATCGGCTGACACCGCGCAATGCACGCTGTTCGCCGCCGGCCGCCGCATGGACTTCGTAGCCCTGCTGTGCCAGCCACTCGGTATAGGGCTGATGAAAGGACGCTAAATGCCCAAACGATGAGGCAATATATAGTAGCTTTTTGTTACCGTTCACAGTGTGACCTGCTTTCAGAGAAAAACGCAGGCAACTTACGCCGCCTGCGCACGTATTTATAGCAAAATATTACTCCGAAACGCCTGTTTTGTCAAGGTTTGGTGAGATATTATCGTCTTGCCGGAGAGAATTTATTTGGCGAGAAAAGTCGTTTACAGGTGGTAAAATTATGCCGGATGTGATAAACTTATAAAATTGGTATCGATTACATATAATAGGAGGAACCGAGGTTGATCAAAGAAAATCAGCGAACACTCAATCAAATCAACGGATTGACTGACGTGTTGATTCTTTTCCCCTGCATGATCCTTGCATATTTTATCCGTTTTACGCTGTTCCACGGTATGCCTGGGCACATCGGCTTGTCGTATTATCTGATGGCGGTGCTGTGTGTTTCGCCGCTGTTCTGGCTGCTGTACGGTCTGATGGGACTGTATGATTCGTTCCGCGCCAAAAACTTTTTACAGGAGTTCAGCCTGCTGCTGCGGAGCAACACCATCATTTTCGGTATTTTGCTGGCATTTTTCTTCGCGTTCAAGCAGTTTCACCTGTCGCGTTGGACGCTGTTTGTGTTCTTTGCGCTGGCAACGATCGCGGTGGCGGTCAAACGATGGTTTCTGCGACGGCTGCTGCGTTCGTTCCGTGAGCACGGCTATAATCTGAAGCATGTGCTGCTGATTGGCTGTGGGGAACAGGCGCAGGCGTACTGCCGTGCGGTGCAGAACGACCGCACGCTGGGTTTCTGCGTGGACAGCTATCTTGCGCCGCGCGACTGCCTGCCGGGCATTGCCTATCGCGGTACATACGATGCGCTGGCACATGTGCTCGAGCATGCCGCACCGGATGAGGTGGTCATTGCACTGGAGGCAGACGAGTACCCGTATCTGCAGAGCATTATCGCGAGCAGCGAGAAAAACGGCGTGAAAATGTCGCTTATCCCGTTTTACAATAAGTATATGCCGTCGCGCCCGTCAATCGATGAGGTGGGAGACGTGTCGCTGGTCAACTTGCGTCATATCCCGCTGGATAATATCGGCAACGCGTTCCTGAAGCGGGCGGTGGATATTGTTGGCTCGCTGCTGCTGATCGTGTGCACATCGCCCATTATGCTGTTCGCAGCGCTTGGTGTTAAGTTGTCCTCGCCAGGCCCGATCCTGTTCAAGCAGGAACGTGTGGGATTGAATAAAAAGCCGTTTTATATGTACAAATTCCGCTCTATGCGAGTGAATGATAAACAAAATACCGGATGGAGTACCAACAGTGATCCGCGCAAGACCAAGTTCGGCTCATTCATCCGCAAGTTTTCGATCGATGAGCTACCACAGTTCTTCAACGTGCTGATGGGCGATATGAGTCTGGTCGGACCGCGGCCGGAACTGCCGTATTTTGTAAACCAGTTTAAGGAAAGCGTGCCGCTGTATATGGTCAAGCATCAGGTACGGCCGGGTATCACCGGCTGGGCGCAGGTGAACGGTTTCCGCGGTGATACGTCGATTCAAGGACGGATTGAGCATGATATTTACTATATTGAGAACTGGACACTGCTGTTTGATATAAAAATTTTGTTTATGACGGTGTTTAAGTTCAGCAATGACGAAACCCTCGGCAAGTGAGTCGAGGGTTTGCACTTTCAGTTATTATAGCACTATAATGTTGCAAGAGCAGGAGAGTATACTTGCAAACATAGGATATTTTATGTTATACTATAGACATAAAATTTTTTAAGACTGTGGCTCCCCTGCTTTTTTAGTTGCGTTAATGATAAAGAAATGGGAAATTCCAGAGTTCTTGAATCGGAAAAGACCTGTACGTTGTGTACAGGTCTTTTTCTGTGTGGATTATTTGAGATGAAAGGTCATGCGTTTTTCAGGACTTGTGATTTTGCGTATCTTTCCAAGGGGATCGACTTCACACTTATATAGTGAGCGAAGACTATAGAAAGGAATCGATGTACGAATATACTGCTTATCGAGTGTAGAGACCTCAAAGGTTCCACTCTTTATTTTGACATTGCCTCTAAGAAAATAACCATGATTGACATTAATAGTATCATTGGAAGACACACTCTTCAGAGTTATTGTGTCTGGTAGCTCGATATAGATCACATCATTGGAATAAAGAGAAAAGATAAAATCGGACTCTGACATGAGTAACATGCGATTTGGATTTTTGGTTACTGCACGGAGTGAAAGTGTTGGCTGAAGCGTATCCTTGACGTAGATAGGCACATAATAATATTCATTATTGGAAGTGCGGAATACATCGATTCGAATCATATCACCATGGGTGCCAATACCCCCTCGGACGGATACAAAAGCACGAGGATGCTGGATGATAGGAACAGATTTGACCAAAGGACCAATATCGCCGTTAGCTTTCGGTTTGTAAAAAGGTTCTGCAAAGGCTTCAGCAGCATTTCCGTTGTGTGCGATAAGCTGATTGCGCAAAGCAGAATACAGTAAACGATCACGTTCTGGCTGGAAATAATCAGCGATTTCATTATTGGCATCCAGTTTCAACTGTATAAGCGCCCGTTTAGCTACAATCTCATCACCACGACGACGCATTAATGTATCACGATGTGCAGCACCACGTACTTTATGCTGTGCCATATGAGAGAAACAGGATGACTCTGGTGAACAGAGAGCCGAAAATTCCTCATGGAATGAGGGCCAGGGTTGGAATAGGGTTCCTTCGTAGTCGTTTGCGAAAAAGTCAGATAGTTGTTCACAGGTATGGGGCTCGCTGAGAGCGGTAAGGATTGCTTGGCCAGCAGAGTCCATAGCAGGTGGAACTTGCTCAAACACGCGTGACAAACGTAAGCCAATTGTGCCGGTATTAACAGGCGTAACCGAAGAAAGTATGTTATCCTGTGCAGATAATGTGCGCTGCAGAAAGAGTGCAAAGCCGGTGAGTAAAGGGGAAGGATTGCTTAGCGAGCGCTGGCGCTGATTGATGCTATCCTGTTCAGTCCACTGGGATGCTAATAGATTTATACGGCATTTTCGATTGGAACGTTCGGATGCGCGGTTTCGGTAACGAATATCACGGCCAAATGTAACACCTGGCAGATGATTCCGATGGTTAGAAGCAGAGCGCAATACTAAAACGAGATTATTATAACTATGATCATAGCAATCGGAGTAAGGGATAATGTGGTCGACTGCTGTATCAGTTGATGATAATGCTTGTGCAAAAGTAAGCATCGTACCGGTATACATACATGCATGATTCTGCAGAGACCACAAAATAATTCGAGTACATTCGTCCGACGTTAGAGAACGCTGGAGAAAGCCGGATGCAGTTTGGAAAAGCGGTGCAAGCTTTTTATCTCGATTTTCCTGAATCTTTTTGTGTTTTTTACGGAGAGACAATGGCTTTCCCATTTCGTATGATGTGCTGATTCGAATATGCGTAGGCATACCATATTCGCGGAGTAATGCTTTGATAAGAACAATAGCTTGCGATAGCGTACGATCAGTGGCAGGACGTGCAACGTGATAGAAATTTTTGAAATTTAATTTGGTTGAAGTATTCGATACAGGACTGTCGGGATAACATTTATCGCGTGCTTCCTCCATAGACATACCCTTTTCCATAAGTGGCACTATACGCCCCAACGCTTTGCGAGAGTAGCGCGCTCGCTGTACAAGATGAGCTTTCGCTAACAAATCACACAGTTCTTTGGAGAAGTGAAATTCCTTTAACCGCTGCTTCCAGTATTTTTCGGGAGTAGAGACGAAGAGAAGCAAAAGGTCCTCCCAATGTTTGTGTAGAATACCCTGTTCATCCGGAAATTTCTTGGAAAGTGCAGAAAGCAATCTGCGGCCGTGGGGGATGATCCAATTATTCATGGAGGCAGCCGAATAGGGGATTCCATCAAGATACAGCGTCAAGGGCGTTTTAGGATCCAAATTTAACACATTGTTTGTAGCCGCATAAAGCTGAGCAGGATTTTTAGTAGCGGCAGCACGGATTTGTCGTTTCTGTTCTTCGGTTTTTGCGATTGGCTGCGTGTGAGGTGGAATAGAATAAGGTGCGTTGACCATACACAAAAATCGAAAACGTTCTGCGAGAGGAGTAGCATCAGGACAGCGTTCTCTTCGAGGTTCTAGGGGGCAGTAGATACCACCAAAACGTCGTTTATGGCCGGCATAAGGACTATTAGGACCGGGACCGCTTAAGATAAAGCGCTGACGACAGAGAATTTCGGTATATTTCTGTTCAAAGACTTCAGTCGCAAATGGATTTCCTAAAATACGCTGTGTATAGAACAGCAATACCACTTCTTCGCGAATCATATCACGAGAGACACTGGTTATATAAGGAATGCCGGTTTTAAAGGGCGAAAACAGACCATTGGGTCGAAAACGAGAATCTCGATAGAAGAGCTCACCTACAGTGCGATAGTTTTGCTCATCCATACGTTGCTGATTTTTATGAATTGCCTTACGGATTTTTGCATTATTGGAAAAGGTTTCAGAGAGTTGTTCACCGGTTCCAGGTTGGAAACCTCGATGGTGAGCAATATGATATAGCACACGAACCCATTCTTCGGCGGACAATTGACGATCTAGTCCGTCTGTGCGTAACTGCCACAAATAATCCACAGGCTTGTGGACAAGTGTGTTCATAGGAGGCAAACCAACTTCACTGAATAATTCGCGCAGTTTGGCAAAGCGATATTTTTGGCGGGTGTAGCGTCGGCGAGCCAGTCGATACATGCGTCGTTCCGAACCGGGAGTAGAGCCGTTGAAAGAATTTTCGGCGATAGGGAAGAAGCGCACACCTACACGTTCAATGTGTTCAGCATGACCTTCTTCGTTCTCACGGATTGCAGCCCAACCGATTTTATCATTGTCCAGATATAAACCAATTCGATAATTCATAGAAAATTCTCCTATAATACAAAGATATCCCGACACACGGCCGGGATAGAGCTTTGTGGTGCCAAACCTGAGTGTGGCAACGCTGCTTTTTAATTGCGTTATAAAGCATATTTAGTATAAGCGGAAACAGGAAAATTTGCAATAGAAAAATTTACAACATCAGTTGATAGGGAAGAACGGAATACCTTGTTATATGAAGAGGTTTGCCTGGTGGAGAGAAAGTGTAACACACATGAATGTAACATTACCTGTAATGTTACATTCATGTTACGGATGGCAAACTGCGCTTGACCCCTGTGTTTGACTATGGTAATATATTTATCGAACGAGTGAAAACTCGAAATATTATTTTAAGGAGGAATTCCCCTATGAAGAATCTCAAAAAGGTTCTCGCACTGGTGCTGGCGTTCGCTTGCGCGTTCACCATGTTCGCTGGTGCGGCGTTCACGGATCAGGCGGACATCAAGGTCGCCGATGAAGTCGTGGACACTCTGACAGAGTTGGGCATCATCGAGGGCTTTGAAGACGGCTCTTTCCAGCCCGACGCAACTGTAACTCGTGCGCAGATGGCGAAGATGATCTACGTTCTGCGTACCGGCAACTCTGACGCTTCGGCGTACAACAACGACAAGACTTCTTTCACCGACATTGGTACCCACTGGGCACGCGGCTACATCAAGTACTGCCAGTCCGTTGGTATCATTGCTGGTAAGTCTTCTACCATCTTTGCTCCGAATGCAACTGTAACTGCTCAGGAAGCTGCTAAGATGCTGCTCGTAACCCTCGGCTACGACGCTAACAAGGCAGGCCTGGTAGGTGCTGGCTGGGCTGCTAAGACCAACGCACTGGCAGACGAGAATGGCCTGCTGGAGGACGTTAACACTTCCTTTACCGGTCCGTGCCCGCGTCAGTACGCTGCACAGCTGATCTACAACGCAATCGATACTCCGACCGTTGTATGGCGTGACGATGCTTACACCAACGTAACTCTGCTTGGCGATGACAACAAGACCATCGGCGAGAAGTTCATGAACCTGAAGAAGACCACCGCTGTTCTGACCAAGGTTACCAAGACCTCCGGCAAGGAGACCTTTGAGCTGACCCTGAACAAGGATACCGTTGATCTGAACAAGACCACTGATGACAAGGACAAGGCCCTGTACAACTTCACTGAAGTGAAGAAGGACTACTCCAACCTGAAGTATCAGATGGTTACCGTTCTGTACAAGAACAACGACAAGTCCAAGGTTTACGGCGTTTACGCTACCAAGGACAACACTGAACAGACTGGCATCCTGAAGGATCTCAAGATGGACAGCGCTAAGAAGGTTAAGCTGGACGGCACCAAGTATGATCTGGCTGACACCACTTCTGTTTACGTAAATGGTGAGGACACCAACTATACCATCAAGTCTTTTGTTGATGCGTATGGTGATGATTCTTCCTCTAAGTACACCGATTCTAAGTACTATCAGTCGACCGAGGTTAAGCTGCTTGCTACCGACGGCTCCACCAAGTACTCCATCCTGAATGTTAAGACCTTTGCAGTTGGTAAGGTTACCGCTGTTGGTTCTGACTATGTTAATGTTTCCTACAAGGGCGGCGACAAGGACATCCTTTCCAAGACCAAGCTCGAGTCCGATGACTGGGATTGGTACGACGGTATCAAGAAGGACGACTATGTTGTTGTAACTGCTGCTGGCAACTACGGCACCAACCATGGTCTGGTTGAGAAGGCTACCGTTGTTACTGGTAAGGTAAACGGCACTAAGGCTGATGACGGCGTATCTATCTCTGACGAGTGGTACACCATGGCTGGCAATGCTGACGTAGCCGGCAAGCTCGTTAAGCGCCCGAACACTGGTTCCAACGTTGAGATGGTAGTTGTAAACGGCTATGTTTACTACACTGATACCACCGCTGGTTCTATTGACGACATCGCACTGCTGGTTGAGGCTGCTCCTAAGGGCGGCGTAAACTCCAAGTGGGAAGCTCGCATGATCTTCTCTGACGGCACCGACAAGGTTGTTGAGATCGAGAAGAAGTGGGACGACAAGGACGATGGCAAGAACATCATCGCATTCCACGAAGGCAACGCTGCTAACAAGAATATGAGCGATTCTGATCTGGCTAACAACAATGTAACTGGCGATCAGCCGAGCAACAAGTTCCAGCCGATTCTCGTTTCTTACGAGGTATCCAAGGACGTTTACACCCTGACCCGTCTGGGCGCTGTAAACACTGATGTTGCCAACGCTACCGACATTGAGACCAATGGTTACGATTCTTATGTAACTGTAACTGGTGCTAACAACACTACGGTCAAGACCGATGGTTCCATCAAGACTGGTACCTTCACCTCTTCTGATAACGCTTCTATCTCTCGCCTGTACTACGAATCCACTGGCGTTGTATTCGTTAAGTCCAAGGCTGATGCTACTGGCGAAGACGGCGACTACAAGGTAGTAACCGGTAAGACTGCTTCTGGCTACGATCGTACCATCCTGCGTGCAACCGCAGTTGCTAACAAGTCTGGCAACGGCTACTATGCACAGGCTGCATTTATCGACCTGGGCACCGATTCTACCGGCGGCTCTTCCGACAACTACGCAGTAGTTCTGAAGAATGTTGAGAAGAAGACCGGCACTGCTAACGGCACTGTATATGTAATCACCGCTTGGAACGGCACTGAGCAGATCACCGTTACCACCGATGATTCCGCTGCTAACAGCATGAGCAAGGGTGATATCTTCACCTACACTGCTACCGGCGACACCCTGTCTGATATCGAGTACAAGTCTGGTAAGCAGGCTGATGCATTCGTAGCTTCCTTCGATGAAGGCTCCGGCGACATCTCCCTGTACACCTACAAGCTCGGCAACGACACTGGTTGGCGTGCAGCAGGCAACAACAGCCTGGGTGCAGCTACCGACGCTTCTACTGCTGATGCATTCACCAAGGTTGACAGCAAGAATACCGTAATCCTGTTCGTTGATTCTGACGCAGGCAAGGGCGAGACCGGCTACACCATGTCCGACATCGACCTGGCTCGTACCTTCGACTCCGACTTCTGGAGCAAGGGCAAGCTGCCGGCTCTGAACGATATTCAGATCACCAACAAGGTTGCAACCGATGCTTCCGATTCTGCTAACAAGCTGACTGAGGATGCAGTACCGAACGCTCGCGTATTCGTTGACAGCGCTTCTGACGATCAGATCACTGTTATCGTAATTGACGTTCAGCACGACATCACTGCTTGGTAATTTCACGGCTTGATCCGTTGAATTTGCAGTAAAGCAATCGAACCCCTGAGGGAAACCTCAGGGGTTCTTTTGTGTAATGGCGGTAAATAGGAGAAATCCCCGAGGACTTCCTCGGGGATTTCAGTTAGACAATTTTAATTCTCAATTAGAAAATCTTGTTGCCCTTCAGACGGTTGTTATCTGCATCATAGATGATAGCCAGAATGTCACCGTAGGTGCCGTCGTCATTCTTCTCCAGAACGATCCAAGCATTTGCATAGTACTGACCAGCAGTGGAGGTCTCTTCAGCCAGAGAAATCTGATCCAGAGAAGAACCTTCCATACCTTCCTGCTTGTCGTCGTTGACTGCGATGTATACGCAATCCTCGTCCATAGAATAGGTGTCGCTGCCGCCGTTAAACTTAACAGCTACATCGCCTTCCTTAACCTTCTGAATACCGGTGATTGCAACTCGCATGGTCTTGGTATCCTTAGCTGCCTCAACATTGATGAAATCAGCACCGTCATCGGTGTAGATAAGGATATTACCAGCAGACTTCGGGGTGCCGTCGCCGCCATCATACTTCAGGGTTACGTTCTCAGAACCAGTCCAAGCCTCGTATACGGTGGTCTCATCGTTGTCCTCGCCGTTGGTGCCCTTGTAAGAATCAGAGGTCATATATGCATACTTGTAGTCAGAGCCAGCACCGTTGTACTTAGCCTTAGCAACTACAACTGCAACGCTAACAGTTTCAATACCGTTAGACTTCTTGGTTGCGTAGTAAACAGTAGAACCGTACTTAGTAGACCAATCATTTACGGTCTTACCAGACAGAACCTTTACGTCCTTCTGAATGTTGGTAGCACCGGAAACGGTATTATACAGTGCGAATACTACTGCACTATCATTGATAGAATACTTACCAATCTTGTTCTTTGCAGTAATTTCAGTATCCTGGCCTACGTTTTCGTAACCAGCCTTATTAGACAGCGTGGTACCATCAGCAGCAGTGCTAGTACCCAGAGCCTTCAGGGTGTAAGTGCCGTTGCTGCGAGTAGAGTAGGTGAACAGGTGGTTAACAGACTTGTTGTCATCTGCAAAGCAGTTCTTAGAAGTTACATCTTCTGCATCTTCACCCGCGGTCAGCGCCAGCTTCTCAACCTCGATGGTCTTGGAAGAGCCGTCCAGGAAGTAAGCCTTTACCTTCTGAGTGGTGCTGCTCTGCATGCCGTTCTTTGCGGACTCAAAGTCAGTTACAACCAGAATGTCGTTGGAAGAAGACTCGGTCTCCTTGGCATTTACAATGTAATTGCCAACGATAGCAAAGTCATAGGTGCTGCCAGACTTGATGGAAGCAGTATCGTCTGCTACGTTGGAAGCACCGTTGGTAGCAACCTTGTACCAAGTATCGTTTACCTTAAGCTGTCCAAGTACGACGGCAAGAAGCTGGTAACTAGCGCTACTACTCCGGATGCAAATCAGGTTAAGGCTGATGATGTTCTGATTACCTCCGGTGCATCTGCTAAGGGTCTTGTAACCTTCACCAAGCTGTCTGATGATACTTACGACATCGAGTTCGTAAGCACGACCAACAAGGCTGGTTGCGATGATTATATCACCACTGGCTCTGTTAAGGTTGATGACAAGAAGATTGACAACAAGCCGGTTAACGACGATGCAGTTATCTATGTTGAGGCTTCTACCGAGATTAAGGTTATCTCTGGTAAGTCTATCAAGAACTGGGACAACAAGACTGCTGACAGCACTGTTCTGCTGACCAACGAGAAGAATGGTCTGGACTACGTTGCTGCTGGTTACGTCGAAGTTAGTGGCGCTAAGGTTCCGGGCGCAACCGCTGATACCAAGTACGGCTACCTGACCCGTGATGGTTATACTGTAACCGTAAACGGTGAGAAGAAGGCTGCTTATGAGGTATGGACCAACGAGGGCGCTAAGACTCTGGTTGAGGATGCTTCTGCTCCGATTGCTGGCGCTACCACCGGTAAGGTAATCTCCTACACCATCGATGGCGACTACATCAATGATGTATCGCTTGAGGGTCTGGACGCTGCTATTATCGGTACCGATCGTACTGAGAAGGGCACTGCTAAGATTGCTACCGGCGGAGCTGCAACTACTGGCACCTATACCTTCGACGATGACTGCGTATTTGTTGCAGTTGATGACTCTGAGAATGAGGGCGCTGAGGGCGGTATCGAGGCTATCCCGACCGCACAGAAGTGCGTTGGCTCTAACTATGTTGCAAACGCAATCGTAGTTCTGAAGAACGACGGTACTGTTGCTACTCCGGATTACAAGATTGTTGCAGTATTCTACGATGTAGATAACATGCTGGATCGTAACACCGATACTGACACTGTTGTAACCGATTCTCACGTTCACTTTGCAGGCTAATTAGCTTAGCTTAAAAGGAAACACAAACCCCCGCTCAAATGAGCGGGGGTTTCTCACCCTTTGGGAAAGGAGTATTGACATGCGATTTACATCAAACGATTTGAGTGACGCATATGTAACACAGCAAGAAGTTAATGCATCTGAAGGAAGCTATACGTTCAATGATTTGTGCACGAATGAGCACTGTTTGGAAGCAATTAATTCTTTAAGTACGGCAAAGAAGAAAAAATTCTTCAAAATACTTAAGCAGGCGGTCGAAAAAATTCCATTTCCCGATGATTGTAGTGAATATATTCTTGAAGATGACTATAATGAAGCCAAGAATGCATTCTATGCTCGCTTAGAAGACTACTTTGCTGAATTTATGTAAAAAAAGTCCGCTCAATTGAGCGGACTTTTCGATTGGCTTAGGTTAAACCTTAGCGGGGCAGCAGAACTGCGTTATCAGTATCAGCAGCAGCGCGGATCTCATTGTCCTCGGTGCCGATTACCAGCAGCTCAATCTCGTCATCGTCGTTAACGATAGCGAATACGTTAGCCTTAACATTGGTGCCAGCCTTGTTCATCTCAGCTTCCATCCAATCCTGAGCGTCGCCAGCCTCCCAATCAACTGCATTCAGATAAATGATTACAGTGTCAGAAACCTTAGCACCGTACTTGGCACTGCCAGAGATAGCGGTTACAGCCTTCCATATGTACAAAAAGAACCCCTGAGGAAAACCTCAGGGGTTCGATTGTTTAGATCAGAAATCCAACAACTGAAGCAATTGGTAGATTACTTAACCTTGGAGTTCAGTTCGCCAGTGATATCAACAACGATAATGTTCTTGCCAGTCTCAGCGTTGTTCTCATCCTTAGATACATAGTAAACTGCGTTTACCTTGTAGCTGCCACCATTGTCCTGAACGAAGGAGGACAGATCCATGTCAGCGGACAGCGTCAGGCCAGTATCAGTCTTGCCATCATCGGAGGTATCAACGAACAGGATGATAGCATCATCATCATTGTCCAGCTTGATAGCCTTGGTATTGCCGGTTACATCCTTAACTGCAACATCAGTGTTGGTATCGTAAACATATGCGGTACCATCCTTATCGGTACCGTAGTCACCGCCAACAACAACCGCCTTGGTCCAAGCATTGTTGCCCTTACCAGTGCCGTAAACATTGTCGATGGAAACTTCCGTCTTGGAGCCGTTAGCAGTCTCAAGAGTACCATCGATAGAGTACTCAACTACATTGCTAGTAGCTACGTTGACATCATCATCAGTCCACAGCTCAACAGTCTCCGTGCCGTTCCAAGCATAGATTACAGTGTACTCGTCCTCATCGTTGGTCAGACCAGACTCAACGGTGTAGACATAACCGTAGTTAACGTCAGAACCGCCAGCCATGCTGTCATCCTTCAGATCAGCCAGTACTACCTTAGCATAGTTGACACTGCTGGAGGTATCGGCCAGAATATAAGCATCGAAGTTTACAGTGTTCTTCCAGTTCTTCAGATCCTTGCCGGTAACAACCTTGTAAGAATCGGTCTTGTAACGAACGAATACAGTTGCGTTATCCTCGATTGCAGAAACATCGCCCGAGGTAAAGCGCTTGTTGTCGACAGAGGTCTTATTAGACTCGGTATATACGTCGTAGCCAGCCTTTTCATTCGTCTTATCAAGCAGCTTAATCTTGTAGTCATCGCCGGACTTGCTATAAGAAACAAGCTTCGGACAACGCCTGCACCCTTGACAGCACTGTCAAACTCAACAGCCGTGGTAGACGTACCATTTACATAGTAACCATCAGTCTTCTTCAGGGTCATCTTCTCAGAGGAACCATCAGCCTTGATCACGGTTGCAACATAACGGTTGCCTTCCTTGTACAGCTCGGTCATCATGCCGATGTCCTTAGCCTCTGCGTTAGCATCATCAACGTACAGGAAGTAGTTGCCCTTGACAACAACAGCCACAGTGGCGTTCAGCTTCAGATCCTTAGCCTTATCATCAGCTACGCCAGCCTTTTCATAAGTAGTGCCGCCGATGGTGATTTCGTAAGCATCGTCAGTAGAAGCCTTCTTGGTGGTGGTGATCTTGCCGGTAACAACGTCCAGCTTGGTTACACCGATGTTGCCATCAGAAGTGTTAACTGCTGCAGTAACTGCAACGTAGTCATCCTTCTTGATATCGGACGGATAGGTAACGTCATCAGACTCCAGCTTAGTGGAGAAGTTGGTCTTACCGTTTACGCCAGCAACATTGTTTGCCTTGTAAGAAACGTTGATGTAGTCAGAACCAACATAGGTAACCTGACCTACTGCAAAAGAAGCAACGTCCAGACGGCTGATCTTAGAGCTATCGTCATTGGAGATAGCAGTTGCGTCGTAAGCCTTAACGATACCCGTTGCCTTATCAGCGTAGTCTGCAACGCTGGTAGCCTTGGCATCTTCATCGTTAACGTATACGCTGTTCTTAGCAGCCAGGGTGTACTTCTTACCATCGTACTTCAGCTTGCCGCTGTCCTCACCAAAATCACCAACAACGCCAGTCAGAACGGTGTTGGAATCGGTCAGAGCAAATACACCGTAAACCTTATCGGTCTCCTTGTACAGAACCTTAACCTTCTGATGCTTCAGAGCGTAGTAGTCCTTAGCAATCTTGGAGAAGTTCTGCTCGTCGATGATGTCCTTGCCAGACAGAGCAGTGCCGTCCTTCTTAGTGATGGAAGAAACAGTAGCATTGTAGGTGTCCTTGCCATCTTCCTTCTGGAAGTAAGTCAGGATGCCTTCAACAGAGTGCAGGCCCATGTACTTCTCGCCGATGGTCGGGTTGTCACCATTGCCATAGTTGTTGGTGGTGTAAGCATCGTCACGCCATACAACAGTAGGAGCGTCGATTGCATTGTAGATCAACTGTGCAGCGTACTGACGCGGGCACGGACCAGTGAAGGAAGTATTAACATCCTCAAGCAGGCCATTCTCGTCAGCCAGTGCGTTGGTCTTTGCAGCCCAGCTAGTACCTACCAGGCCAGCCTTCTGAGCGTCGTAGCCAAGGGTTACGAGCAACATCTTAGCAGCTTCCTGTGCAGTTACAGTTGCATTCGGAGCAAATACGGTTGCAGACTTGCCGGCAATAATGCCAACGGACTGGCAGTACTTGATGTAGCCAGCAGCCCAGTGGCCGTTGATGTCGGTGAAAGAAGTCTTGTCATTGTTGTACGCAGAAGCGTCAGAGTTACCAGTGCGCAGAACGTAAATCATCTTTGCCATCTGAGCACGGGTTACGGTAGCGTTAGGCTGGAAGGAGCCGTCTTCGAAACCTTCGATTACGCCCAGCGATACCAGAGTGTCCACTACATCAGAGTCAACCTTAATGTCGGCCTGATCCGTGAACGCCGCACCAGCGAACATGGTGAATGCACAAGCAAACGCCAGCACCAGTGCGAGAACCTTTTTCAGATTGCAGGTGAAAAAACTTACATTATGAAAAATGACAATAAAAATTTAAAAATATAGAGTTTTTATAACTTTATCTAGAAAATAGACAGAAGAAAAATATCCCAAAACAAAGACATAAATAGTGAAATAAGAAGTGGGTGAAAAAAGTAAATAAATTTGAAAGATTTTAGCGCCTATTAACAATAATAAGAGCTTGTAGATTTGGGATATTTGAATACTCTCATCTATTTAATGTGACTAAGAACGGAGAAGATACAATCTCGAAAAATCTTGCATATATAATGTCGATATCCTAGGAATACCGTTGAGATTAAAAAATAATTATGATATTCTAATAAATAATAAGTATGTTCACAGAGTAGTATTGTAAAGGAGAATATCCGTGTTTGCAGGTTTTAATCTAAAGATTCCAGAGTACTATTTTGGTAGAGCCAATGAACATTATTATAAGGCGGGTGAAAAATGTTTAGCTGAACAGAAGCAGCGAATAAGAGAAAAGTTAACTGATTACATTTTGAATGAAAAGACTGTAGATAACTATATTTTAGATAAAAGAGACTTGCTTATTAAGACTTCCACAAAACATGCTTTAGATGGTACTGCAATTCAAAATGATTGGTTTGGGCAGGTTAAAGCAGACATCTTTCTATCTCATGCACACAGGGATGAAAAACTAGTTGTGAGTTTAGCTGGTTGGTTTAAAGAAGAATGTAATGTGCAAGCATTTGTTGATTCCCATATTTGGGGGTATGCAAATGATCTTTTGAAAAAGATTGATAATAAGTATAGTAGGCTGCAGTATAATGACGAGGATACTGCTGCCTATAGTTATAAAAAACGTAATGAATCCACAAGTCATGTTCATATTATGCTTAATACTGCATTAGAACAAATGATTGACAAATGTGAATGCTTATTTTTTTGTAAATACGCCGAATTCGTTATCTATTGATGAAATACCTGGTGAAAGTGCAACTTTATCACCTTGGATTTATTCGGAGTTATCGATATCACAAATTGTCTGTCATAAATTGCTCGCAGAATATCGAGATATTCCAAGCGATGAATATATTGCTGAAAATGGTACAGACATGGAATGGGACTACCAAATGCAATATAGAGTTCAGAACGAATCACCTGAGAAGATTATCTATGGATAATCTGGTGGAGTGGGCAAATGAATTGTCACTGAAATGCCACATGTATCCAATGGATAAGCTCTATGAGCAGCAAGGCATATTTGAAGAAAATAACAATTTTATGAATGAGTGATTAAACATGGATACGAATAAAATTCAACATTTGCAAATGATTCTGGGTATTATTAACCGTATGGCCAGTAATTCCTTTGCATTAAAAGGTTGGACAGTAACACTTGTTGTTGGAGTATATGCTTTTTGGGGACAACAAAGCAATAAAAAGTTATTCCTTATTGCATATATTCCAATCATAGCGTTTTGGCTATTGGACTCATTTTATCTTTTGCAAGAACGTCAATTCCGAAAGTTGTATAATGCTGTTCACCAGCTGGAGGGATATGGGATTAATTTTAATATAGAAAGGAAACCGGGGACATTAGTTGCATATTATAGAAGTGTTATATCTCTTACGGAGATTCTGTTTTATATCCCATTGATAGGCATTGCAACTATAATTCTTTCTTGTCTGTAATATGCTAAACAGCCGCTTTTATGCGGCTGTTTGTGTTATAATAATGTGCTATATATTAAATAAAACTATAGATTCTGATAACATGATATGAGCTACAAGCATTATACTTCTTTGCAGAGTTTGTATTCATCAATATGATTTTGACGATCGATGGCGAAATCTACATATTTATTGTAGTTGGCTATGAAATCGCTCCATTTTACAGCTTCAATATAGCTACAAGTTCCAGACCAGATTGTTCGCTCATCGTTGCATATGTGTGTTGAAGCATTTTTGATTTTATTAAATTTATTCTGTTTGATAATTGAAAAGAGTTTATTTGTATGGTGAGTAGTGCAGCTTGTATCGCAGCAATTTTGCGTTTCGAGATAATAGGAGTACGAACCATCTATATCTGGAAGGACAACAGCTAAGATTGCATTGCTGTGGCTCGTAATAGCATCTCCATTTTTATTTTTTCTAGAGGTTTCTTTAAGCGAATATGATATCTCCCATGGTATCCATTGATCGCGATCTTTTTTGTCTGCTTCCTTCATACCTGGTGAAATAAATACGATGGTCACAGAACTGTCATAGATTCGATCTTTGAGTTTTTCCCATATTGTCTCATCAGAAAGTTTGCTTAAATCTTCACCATTACTTTCACCTTTAAAGATATGATCAGAAGAATCTATCTTTTTCTCAAACTCATCAATATAATCACGAACTGTTGATGTTGTGTCTGATGTCAAGTTTTGAACTTGATCATCTGCGTATTTATACGAAACAAAAATTTTCTTTCCCACAAATTTAACCTTCCTTATTGTTTGGTTTGACGAATATCAAACTGATCTTTGGTTTTTAGCAATGGATATAACAGCATTTACAAGGTTGTCTAGATTGGTTTCCGTACGGAGTATTTCCCAATACGATTCGAGGTAAGGATAGTTCGGTTTAGCTGCTTTAACTGTATCATAAATTGATGCGGCAGCGTCTCCGGTTGTGCCCAAGGGGATGATTATGCACTTGTTCTCTTCAGCGATTTGATATTCCTGTAAACAACCATCAGCGATGACTTTTTCGCCTTGCATATTTTTTTTGTTTCCAATCATAAAGATGGCTACGCCATTATTATAGAGGATTTCTTCTCTATATTTTTTCCATTTTGCTTTCCGTTCATTAGGATCTGCAATCCCTTGAGGAAACGGTCGGAGGCACAGATGTTCATCAATATGTTTAAACTTTTTAGTGTAGATTGCATCAAGTGCACCATTAATGACTGACGAACCAATACCTAATCCAAAGCCAGAAGTTACCTTGAAGCCTTCTTGTATGAGCTGATTTGCAAGTTGATATGCCAAATCTTCGATTTTCGCGTTAGGCCACTCGTCATTATAGAAATCCGCACTACCGGAAATGAAGACGTTGTTGGAAAGAACTGCTCTTTCAAGAGTCCTTAATATATCTGTAATTTCTGAGTAGTCATTGACGAAAATTGTCTGAACGCCATAACGTTTTAAATCATCCTCTCGTAGATCTTGTCGAGCCTTTTGGTATCCAAACTCCTCATCGGTCATGGAAGCTGTTTGTATGACTTTTTTCATAAAGCAATAATGAGTTCTGATATTTTCGTCTAACAAAAGTTTAATTTGCCCAAGAATACTATCAAGGTTAGGATCTTCAAAGCTAAAACCTATAAAAAGGAATGTTTTTGATATCAGGTCGCTTTGTAATACTTTTCTAAAAAGCGGATAATGCCTATCATACTGGATATAATCATCTTTGGTTAAAACGGCATCAGAAGCGTGGTCTGCATCACCGTGCATCTTATAAACAATAGCGTCTCGATCTCTTTTGGTAGTAGATAATTGTTTATATTCAATTTTCACATCTGAATTCCTATTAGCCTCTTGGAGACCGGTTTCGATGAGATGATCATAATTGGTTGTCCAATATGTGTGTATTGGAAGACGAGTAAGAATTGATACATTCTCATTCGGGGAGACATCTTTGCTAAATGCATCGAGAAGTGAAGAATTTATGGTTGCGCGGTTCCCTGCTTTGTTTCGTACATATTGTGCGACGGCTGCAAGATCATGCTCCTCATCAATATTTAAATCAATATCATCAGCTAGTGGACGGAGCAGTTCTTTCCAATCGACAAATCCTGAAGGACGAGACAAACCGGCTCCGGCAAATACAGCAGCATTTCCGTCTCTGATAGCTTTTACATACTCGCGAAGAAATTGTTTTGGTGTTGCCATATAAATACCTCACAATACTATTTGGTATTAACCTATTTTACCATAAAATAGGTTAAATTGCAATATATAGATGCTGAAACGGAATCCATACTGAAATAAATTAAGAAATAAATGCGCACCTTTAAAAATTTTCAGAAAGGGGAATTATGAATAAAATTTGTAATTACTATATTTATAAGAAGATGTGTGATTGGTACCACGATGCGCAAGAGTTCCATTTACTTATTATGTTACAAAATCATTAGAAGTATATTCGCTGATTTGACAAATGTGGGCTATATAAACACTTAACTGGATGTAAAGATTTATTCACTTTGCGGCGTTATCCCGCTCCATAGCCTCTCGAATGGCGCGCTTGATAAAAGCAGTAGCGGACTCGCCCTGTTGTTCAGCGTGTGCCTGAATGCGGGCACGTTCACCCTTTGGGACGCGAAAACGTACTTCATCTGTTTTTTCTTTTTGCCATTTTAAAGTGGCTCGCTTTTGCGCTTCGCTGACTGACATTTTCTCACCCCCGATATCATATAAAAGACCACTTTTGAAAAATATAGTAAAACTGCAACATGTAGTGCACCTATATTTGTGAGAAATGACTATTGAATAGGTGCGCTATATATGCTATTATTCTATCAGAAAATAAAAAACGGCAGTGCAAAAGGACGGCAATCCTTTTGCACCTGCGCAGGTGAACCGACCACCTACACAACGGAAAACTCCGCACCGCAGTATTAGTATACCCTTTTTTTAAGGGTTGCACAAGACCTTTGTTAGTGCTATATTCATACTTCTTTCTGCTATGTGATTTTGACACCGTGTAGGCTCTATATTGCCTGCACGGTTTTATTTTCGCTCAAAATCACATATAGAAAGAGGCGAAATTACGATGAAGAAGTATTCCTTCACAGATATGCAAATGCTGCACTGGAAAGATTACGAGTTCGAGCGTCAGCGGCTGACCCTTTCGGATGGCAGGCAAGTCAACTTGACAGACAGCCAGAGCAAGCAAGTACAGACCCAGTACACGCAGTATATCGATCAAAACCATCATGCACCGTTCATGGGAGAGTTTATTTTCCCGAGCAAGGAGGCAAGGTCATGGGTATAACTCTACGGGAGTGGTCGGAGCAGTGGCTGGAGGTTTATGTTAAGCCGATAGCCAAGCCGAGTGGCTACGAGCACTACTATGACAACCTGTACAAGCATATCCTGCCGAAGTTGGGCGAAATGCCCTTGGAAAGTCTGACTACAGCTGTCGTACAGCACTTTCTCAACGAAGAATCTCAGCACGGCAATCTGCGAACCGGCGGTGCGTTGAGCGCAAAAAGCATCAAAAATATGAGGGTTGTGCTGGATGTTTGCTGCAAGCGCGCTGTTGCGGACGGTATGATGCCCGCAAATCCAGTTCCCGCGACGGTATATACGCATTGCCGCTCGAAGAAGCACAGTATTATGAGCGACAGCGACCAAAAAGTGCTCGAAAAGTGGCTGTTTGCTGATCTGTCGCTTAATAACTCCGGTATTATCTTAGCACTGTACAGCGGTATGCGTCTGGGTGAAGTCTGTGCGGTACGGTGGGGTAATTACGACGCGATGAGCGGCACGCTGCACATTACGCAGACCGTACGCCGCGTGATGGTTGATCCTGAGGCAGAGTACGGCAAGCGGACGGCACTTATCTTCAGCTCTGCGAAAAGCGATGCTTCTGAGCGAGATCTGTATCTGCCGGAAGTACTGCAGGGTTTGCTTACCGTACAGTATCAGCGGTTCGAGTCTCTTTTTAAGCGCATGCCGAATGCTGATGATTTCATCATTTATAATACAGTCGGTGGTGTAATGGATCCGGACCATCTGAGCAGTTACTGGGGCGATGTACTGGATGGTCTTGGCCTGCCGCACGTTCGTTTTCACGACATTCGGCATACATTTGCCACCCGTGCGATCGAGCAGGGGATCGATGTTGCAACGGTTGCGGGTCTGCTTGGACACGCGGATGTAACCACGACCACGCACTACTACGTTCACCCGCGCGATGCTTCGATGCGAAAAGCAATGGCGGCTGTCGCACCGGTCGGAGCAGTTACACACGCATGGCAGAATACCCGATTATTTGCACCGAAAAGCGCTGAAGAGAAAGTACCTGAAGCGGCAAGGCGTGTGCATCGCCGTCGCAAGCACATCGCAGAATGTGGATGAGTAAATGCTGCGGAAATATATGAGGAGAATCAATATGAGAGAATATAAATATGTATGTAAAGACTGTAAGGAACACCTCACAAATTCTGAGGATCGATTGTGTGAATGGTGCCGGGACAAGAAAAGGGTTAATTCTGCACAGATTTGCATTATCTGTGGGAAAAGACGTACTCCTGCACGGGATGGTGTGTGTTACAACTGTCGTCCAAAGGTGCCTAAGGAGCCCTATAAACCTGGCGTGCCTTGGAAGGAAGCTCTTGAATGGGTTGAGCTTGAATATGTTATTTTGCAGGCTCGTTATGACGGTTTGTCCTTTCAAGAAATTGCAGAGCTGACAGAATTGTCAGCTGAGGAATGTGCCGATATCGCCGTCAAAACGCTTGATAGACGCCGATTTGGGTATTACTTAAAAATATGAGTAACTCTCGAAAAAGGAATGGAAGACACGCAAAGTGTCTTACAATTCTTCCCCGCATTTGCGGGGGTCACCCCAATTTGATGTAAGCGCTTAGATTTGAAAATCGGCAAATTATCCCCGCATAAGCGGGGGGACAGAACAATCCCCAAAGCAAAGGACCATAAACCTTTTGCTTTGGGGATTGCTTCTTGGGGTAAGAAGCGTACGCCTTGCGGAATAGTAGATATTATGTTATGTGATTGCCGTCAAAAAGCAGCGGTTTCGTGCCTCTAACTTCTCAAAACGTCAGCCGCATCTGATGCCACCGGACATTTCCGTGCGTGGATTTCTCGGACACGCCTTCATCGACAAAGCCGAATTTCGCGTAGTACGCAATGAGCCGCTCCTTGCAGGTCAGCACAAGTCCCTTGCGGCCCTGCTGTCTGGCATCGGCGATGGCACGGCGAATCAACTCACAGGCATAGCCGCGTTTGCGGTACTCCGGCAGGGTATTGACGCCGAAAATCATCTGCCATGCACCGTTTTCGTTGTGCATACAGGCGTTTTCGTACATTGTATCGGTCAAATCCGGCTCGTCCGTGACAAACCCATCGACAAACGCGATCAGCTTGTCGGCGTCATACAGCAGCCAGAAGTGGTTGCCGTAATACTTGATCCGTTCGACAAATTCCTGCTCGGTTGCCGCTTCTGCCGGCGGAAAGCAGGCGGCTTCTGCCGCGGCGATGGCAGCAGTGTCTTTTTCTTCTGCATAGGTGATCTTCATTCTGTATTCCTTCTCAACGGATAGGGAGAATATCCGCTGCATATTACTTTTCTCTCAGCATACCACGCTTTTGAGCGCGACACAAGAAAAATCACTATGCTAAATACGCAATATCTTGTACATAAATCGGAGTGAGAGCGGCATCTGCACGGAGTTTCAGCGACGCTTTCACGCAATAGAGCGACATCTTCTCCTTTTTCGGAATGAAAAAGCCGTACTCATTCGAGAACGGCTTTGACTTATGCATCGGCAAAACAATCCGATTTTATTTCGTACTTCTGTATATTTCTTGCCGATAATATGGTATACTGTAAATACAGCTATCCTGCTCGGAGGTGAGCATATGAACTATCTTTCTGTTGCAGAAACAGCGAAAAAGTGGAATATTTCCGAACGAAGTGTGCGAAATTACTGTGCACAGGAACGTATTCCGGGTGCTGTGCTGATCGGCAAAACATGGCACATTCCCGAGAATGCGGAAAAGCCTGCTCGCAGTAACGGCAAAAAAATGCCGGTCAAAACATTGCTTTCCATTCTGCAGGAAGAAAAACGAACCAAGTATGCCGGAGGCATCTATCACAAAACCCAAATCGAACTGACCTACAACTCTAACCACATCGAGGGCAGCCGCCTGACGCACGACCAGACACGTTATATTTTTGAAACCAACACCATCGGTGTAGAAAACGAGGTGCTGAATGTGGACGATGTGATTGAAACCTCGAATCACTTCCGTTGCATTGATCTAATCATCGATCATGCAGCAAGCACGCTAAGCGAGCATTTCATCAAAAAACTGCACCATATTCTGAAAACCGGCACTAGCGATTCTCGTAAGGACTGGTTCGCCGTTGACGAGTATAAGCGCCTGCCAAATGAGGTCGGTGGTATGCAGACCTCACTTCCAGAAGAAGTTGCCGATAGAATGAAAGCTCTGCTATCTGACTATAATGCCGTTCCTAAAAAGACACTGGACGATATTCTGGATTTTCACGTGCGCTTTGAGCGTATCCACCCATTTCAAGACGGCAACGGCCGCGTTGGACGGCTTATCATGTTCAAGGAATGTCTCAAATACAACATCGTTCCGTTTATCATAGAAGAAAACCTCAAGCTGCTTTATTATCGCGGTCTCAAGGAATGGTATAACGAAAAGGGATATCTCACGGATACCTGCTTAACCGCACAGGATAAGTACAAAGCCTATCTTGACTATTTCCGTATCCCCTATGGGTTAAGAACCTGACTCTCAGTATGTTTACTTCTGGAGCATATCGTGATACCGTTTGAGCATCACGCAGAACTGTTCACGGGTGAGATTTTCCCGCAGCTTGAGGTTGCCGTTTGAATCCCCCAGCAGAAGACGGTTTTCCAGCGCCCAGTTCACAGCATCTTTCGACCAAGCGGCAGGGGCGTTGTCCAACGATGCCGGAGCCTGATTGCCCAGCGCCGCCGTGACTTTCTCTGCCAAATCACCCATACGGGTATACATCCAGTTGCCAGGGCAGTTCTTGTTCGCAAACCATCTAAGAATGTTGACTGTGTGGTCGCTATTTGCATCGGAATGAATCTACCGCCGGAGTTGAGCAATGCTCTCATCAGTAAATCTGGTTTTACGCTACGGTTGGCTCAGAATGAAGCACATCTGATGTATAACTTTTTTCTAAACCACCTGTATATGGGGTCAATTCACGAATGCAACGATTATCTGGTGGCAAGAAATCTGCCTGTTATGACGAGTGCTGAATAAAATCATTCAATTAGAGTTAATACATATCGATAGAAAAGAGTTTAATATTTTGATAATTGACTATCTATAATCTCATGCTTTAGAATGATTTACATTTATCTTATAAGTTGTTATACTTATCTTGGCAGTTTACGCAAAAAATAGCGAAAGACTTATGATGAGGGGTGCACCCCTCATCCCGTGGGTACCCACGGGATGATACCTTTCTGCAAACCTGTAAACTTTGCCCGCTATGGTCAGGCTGGCATGAATAAAATTTGACCACCATGCAAAGGAGGATACCTATGAGGAAACGCATCACAAGTCTATTTCTTGTTCTGGCTTTGTGTCTGACAATGCTGCCTGCGACAGCGTTGGCGGAAGATGCAAGTCCTGCTGGACAGGAGATGCAAAGCAGTACGGATGTTAGTGATGGCTACACCATCGACGAAGACACCACCCTGCAGGACGAAGAAGAGAACGACGCGGCAGTGCAGGCTGCACAGGCGCTTATTGACGCTCTGCCGGACGAGGCAACGGCAGAGAACGCGGAGGCGCTTGAAACAAAGCTCATCGCCATTGACAAGGCGTTGGCGCTTCTGACTGACGAGCAGCGGGAGAAGCTGGATATGACCCGGTACGAGGCGCTGTGCGAAGCCATGACCACGCTGACGGCGGAGCAAGAGGGGGAGCATAAGCAGGCGAACGAGCACAGCCACCCAATCTGCGGCGATGTGAGTTGCACCAAGCATGGAGGCTCCCTGACCGGCTGGGTGGGTGTTTCTGAGCTGTCCGATGACATGGAGGCGGGATATTACTACCTGACCGGTCCTGTGACGCGGACCAGCACATGGTATCCCAAGGATGGCGTGGTATTGTGCCTGAACGGGTATAACATCAGCATGGACGCGAAGAATAGTAATAATGATAGTACCATTTGCGTGAACGGAGGCGTGACCTTTACGCTCTGCGACTGCCAAAATAAAGGCACTGTCACGCACGGTATGAACGGCACGGCCAAGTATATCGGCAGCGGCGTGTGGGTCGAAAGTGGTAACGGAGCTGGGGAAGCCAATTTTGTGCTCTACAGCGGCAGCGTCAGCGGTAACGAATATGACAACGCTTCGATAAAATTTGGCGCCGGCGTCCATCTGGGCGCCAATGCCAGCTTCACCATGCACGGCGGCAGCATCAGCGACAACAAAACTGCGGGCTACGGCGGCGGTGTGTATGTGCAAGCCCGTTCTACCAGCTTCACCATGACCGGCGGCACGATCGCCGAAAACAGTGCTGGCCATGACGGCGGTGGTGTCTATGTGAAGAACGGTGCCTTCACTATGACCGGCGGCAGCATCACTGACAACACGGTAGGCAACGGCTGCAATGGCGGCGGTGTGTATGCGTATATGAACGCCAATGTTACCTTGTCCGGCGCACCGGTCATCACGGGGAACAATGATAAGAGCACCACAGTAAACAATGTTTACCTCAACAAGGATGAGGTTTATGGAGAAGGTAAGACCCTTATCGGCAATGGCGGCTTGAGCAGCACCGCCAGCATCGGCGTGACCGTGGATGCTGACAAGCTGCCCACAACGGATGGAAGCTCTACCATCATTGCTGAAGCGGCGGAGGGCTATACGATCACAGCCGATGATGCAAAGCGGGTTTCCGCTGATGCGGGCACGGGCTATAATGTGCGGCGGAAAGAAATACATTGGTGCTGTTTAGTGAGCTGCCCCACGAGCATCCCATCTGCGGTGCGACCTGCGGGCACACTGACAGCACGCACCCTGACGTAGAATGGACGGCGATTTCCGATCTGTCCACTATCACGGCGGGAACGGAGAGCGCCCCCAACTACTACTATCTGACCAAGAATATCGAGCTGACGACAGAATGGAATGCGCCCCAATACACGGTGCTTGACCTCAACGGGTACAGCATCACGATGCAGCAAGAGGGCGATGCAATCAAAGTCACCGGCAGCTTCACCTTGACCGACTGCAAGGGCGGCAAGACGGAATACGGCAAGATCACCCACAAGACCGGAGTCAACGGCAGAGGCGTGAATGTGAGCGAAGACTGTACATTCACCATGTACGGCGGCAGTATTACCGGCAACACGATGACCGACGATGGCGGCGGCATTTGGGCAGCCAACAAGGCCGTCATCACCATGTACGATGGTGAGATCAGCGGCAATAAAACCACCGGTGAGGGCGGCGGCGTGTATCTCTACAACGCCACGCTCGAAATGTCCGGCAGCGCGTCGATCACCAAAAATATAACCACCGAGAGCAGCGGCGGCGGTGTGTGTGCAGTCATGGGCAAGATTAAGATGTCCGACAAATCGTCCATCAGCAATAATACTGCCAGCGACAGTAACGGCGGCGGCGTATTTCTAAGTGGCTATAAATGTACCTTAACGATGTCCGACGAAGCAGAAATTGCAAACAACAAGGCCAAGGCCAACGCCGCTGGTGTGTATATGTACGGCGATGAGGCCCAATTCACCATGGATGGCGGCAGCATCTACGGTAACGAATTCACTGAGACCGGCAACTGCAGCGGCGGCGGCGTGTATATCGGCGAAGGCACGTTCACGATGAACAGCGGCAGCATCTACAATAACAAAGCTCCCACCAATGGCGGCGGCGTGTGCTCAAACGGCATGTTCAACATGAACGGCGGCAATATCTACGGCAACACAGCCACCAACGGCGGCGGCGTGTACATGTACGGCTCAGACAAACGCTTTACCATGAACGACGGCAACATCTACGGCAACACGGCCACCGGCAATGGCGGCGGTGTGTATATCAGCAACGGTACGTTCACGATGACCAAGGGTACGATTGGCGCTGTCACCCTCAATCGGGTCAACTACGACGGCAACTCTGCCAAAAATGGCGGCGGCGTGTATATTAACGATGGTACCTTTACCATGGGCACCGGCGAAAGCCAGACCCCGAATATCTATAGCAATACCGCTAGCGGACAGGGCGGCGGTGTGTACGTAAGAAGCGGTCAAGGCACGCATTTCCAGATTTTTAACAGCGTTCAGGTCTGGAACAACGGGAATAGCGATGTCTATCTGGACGACAACCAGACCATCCAGATCATTGGAAAGCTGGTTGGTGATAAGACGATCGGTGTGACACCGTCCTCTTTGCCGACAACAAACCCGATCACCTTTGCCGACGGCAAGGGCTACACGCTGACTGACGACGATGCAGCACCTTTCTTCGTTAATAATCATTACGGTGACAATATGTACAGCATCCAGCTCGAGGGCGATCATCTTAAGCTGTACCTCGGTCAGCCGCATAAGCATACGGTTTGCGTCGGCACGGACTGCACGGACAGTACGCACACCAATGCGTTTTTCAGTGCGCTGAGCTATGATGCGAACACCAAGCAGCTGGTATACGACGGAAACCGCTCTAGTAATCAGATTTCCGGTGATGCCCGGTACTTGTATCTGCAAGACGACATCAAGATCAACGAAACGATCGAGATTACCGAGAATTCGAATGTTACCATTTGTCTGAATGGGCACAGTATCACCTCAACGGCAAATGGCAACGTCATCAAGATTGAAAACGGCGCGACCCTCACCCTCTGCGACTGCCGAGGCGGTGATGAGACCGCCCAATACGGCAAGATCACCCATGATCGCAGTGCCCAAGGCCGCGGTGTGTACGTCCCTGCCGGTGCCACCTTCACCATGTACAGCGGCGAGATCAGCGGCAATACGCTTACATCGAATTCGTATGGTGCAGGTGTCTTTACCGAGGGCACAACGACCATCTGCGGCAATGCGAAGATTACGAACAACTACGCGAACGCACCTAGGGGCTACGGCGGCGGTATCTGTACGACGGGCAGCCTGATGCTCGGCGGAAACGCGGAGATCACGAACAACTACGTCGGATACTCCAACAACGGCGGCGGTGGCATTTTTGCGGATCAGGGCTCGAGACTTTTCATCTCCGGCAATGTGAAGGTAAGCGAAAACATGAGTGCCAGTGGTAGCTGCAATCTCTATCTCAACCACAATGAGTATGATACTGCCCCCATCACCGTCACCGGGGAGCTGGCTGACACCGCGCGCATTGGCGTAACTATGGTGGAAAGTCAGCGTCCCACCGACACCAATCCCAGTGTGAGCATTGCCAAAGCAATGACAGCGGGCTGGATCAAAGATGGCAATTTTGTCAGCGACTACAACTTCTATCAGATGGGTGTGGCCACGCTTCCTAACGAACAACTGGCACAGCTCAGGCTGCACGACCATACATGGGGTGTGCGCGTCAAGTCCGCGACAGAAGCAAACATTCTGGAGCGGTACTGCACGGCATTCACAAACTGCCCGAGCACCGGCGGCACCCTGACACTGATAGCAGACGATGCGACCTTCAACGGCACCGCTTACGCAGGTGCAAGTGTTTTGACTGATGACTGGACCATTTCAGCACAAGACCTCACGATCTTCTATACAAACAGCATCGGCGGCACTGCAATTGAAGCGCCTATTAAGGCAGGCACCTACTATGCCAATGTCACCGTGGACGGCGTGACTGCCACGAAGGAGTTCAAGATCAGCCGTTACAAGCTCGGACTGAACGCCGGCGATTTTGACGTTGTTGTGCCGAAAAACCCGACCTACGACGGTGACCCCAAAACTGTCACCAAGGCGGAATTCAAAAACGATAGCATCAAGCAGTGGTTCGGTGAGATCACCGTGAAGTATTACGACTATGATACTGGCGATCCGGTCGATAAGCCGACGGACGCCGGTACCTACGGAGTTAAACTCGACGTAGCAGCAGGCGACGGCTATGAGGCGCAGACCGATATCACCTGTGACGACTGGAAGTTCACGATCAATCAGGTGCAGCAGGAACTGCATTTCACGTACCCCACCGTGAACAAGATGTATGGCGAAGCCTCCTTCACCAACCCACTCAAGGAGACCGACATTCAGGGTACGATTACCTACACCAGCAGCAATGAGAACGTTGCGAAAGTGGCCGCTGACGGCACGGTGACGATCCTGGCGGCAACCGAGGGTACGGTCACCATCACCGCCAGAACCGAGGGAACGACCAATTACAGCAGTGCGGAAGCATCCTTCACACTGACGGTTGCGAAAAAGGGCATCACCGTCTCCGGCATCACGGCGAAGGACAAATACTATGACAAGACTGCCAACGCGACGCTTGATTACTCTGGCGTACAGTTGGACGGCAAGCTCGGCAGCGACGAGCTGGGCGTCACCGCCACCGGCGCCTTTGAGAATGCCAACGCGGGCGAGGGCAAGACCGTCGAGATCACTGGCCTGACCCTGACCGGCGCCGCCGTGGGGAACTATATCCTTCTCAACAGCGGACAGCAGACGAGCACCACCGCGACCATCAAGAAAATGCCCCTCGAAATCGTCAGAGTAACCGGCATTAAGGACAAGGATTACGACGGCGACGCGGGACTCTCTCACGTCGAGGTCCTCTTTGAGGATGTGAACCAGAAGCGGGTCGCCGTAGCCTATGCGATAAACGCACACTTCCCCGACGCGGACGCCGATGAGACGAACGTCGACGTGACGGCGGACGTGAAGCTCGTCTTTGGCGCAGAGGAAAACTACGAACTGACCAACAGTCCCTATACGGTTCCGAATGCGGCGAAGATCAATAAGATCGTCCCCATTTGCCCCACCGGCCTGACCGGCTATCAGGGCAACGCGCTCTCCACTGTGACCCTGCCCGATGGCTGGATGTGGAAGAATGAGGCCACCGTGATGAACGAAACGGGCAGCAACAAGGAATTCTCCGCCCACTACGCCGGGGATACCAACCACAAGGCTGGCGATTACACCGTGACAGTCACTGTATCAGCGAAGCGGGGCGCATCGCTTGGGAACTTCGCGCAGCCAGCGTGTACCTACGGTGAAACGCTGCCGGACGCGACCTACGACACTGTGGATGGCGTCACCAAAACGACCATTCAGTACACAGGCACCGCGAATGATGGCACCACCTACGGCCCCAGCAGCGACAAGCCCATGAATGCCGGTAACTACATCGTCACAGTGACCTGCGAAACCCTCAACACGATCTACACCGATACCGCAAACTTCACCATTGCGAAGAAGCCCATTGATCTGGATGTCACTCTGGATTGCGGAGAAGGCTTTGTGTATGACGGAATGGCCAAGGAGCCCGGCGTCACGGTCAACTTCAAAGATACTACGACGCCCCTGCCCACGGATGAGTACACAGTTTCCTACTCCAACAACATCGACGCAAGCATTGGTAATCGTGACGGTATTGTGACGATTGCATCTACCAGGACAGGCAACTATATATTCGGAGCGGGCTATTATCACTTCAATATCGCTCCGAAGAAACTGACGATGGGCGCGAGCGTGACCGAAAAGAAGTACGACGGTTTGACTGATGCGGTGGTCAAGCACGGTGCGCTTGTTGGCATCGTCAACAGTGATGATGTCTGCGTGGTGGAGACTTCGGTCAGCGGTAACTTTAACAACGAGTTCGTCGGCACCGGCAAGTCTGTAACGCTATCGGAGAACTTCACGCTGACTGGCAGCAAGGCAAGCAACTACACGCTCACCCAGCCGACCGTGACCGGAAATATCATCGCAGCCGACCAGACGCCCGCCATCACGGATACGGCGCGCATCTCGCGCGGCGGCAAGACGCTTGACCTGAGCGGTCTTGTGAGCGGCGCGCAGGGCACTGTGGCCTTTGAGATCAGCGCGGGCGGCGAATACGCGGCGCTGAGCGGCAGCACCCTGACCACGAAGGACAACGTCGGCACTGTCAAGATCACCGTCAAAATCGGTGAAGTCGATCTGAACAGCGACGGCAAACCGGAGTACAACGCCTACACCGGAACCGACGCCATCACCGTCAGCGTCACGCTGAAGGAGACTTCCACCGTTACCGCCGCGCCGACCGCCATCCCCGATCTGGTCTATAAAGGCAGCAATCAGGCGCTCATCACCGCAGGCACCGCCACGGGTGGCACACTGTACTATAAGCTGAACAACGGCACATACAGCAAAGACCTGCCCACCGCGCAGGACGCGGGTGACTACACCGTCTACTACAAGGTTGTCGGCGACGATGACCACGAGAATACGGAGGAGCGGTCCTTCACCGTGACCATCCGAAAGGCTGCCGTTACGATCACAGCCAGGGACAAGAGCGCCTATGTGGGCGGTACAGTTCCCGTCCTGCCTGTCGAGCCTGTCAAGGATACAGACTATACTATTTCTGAGATGTACGGCACGGACACGCTGGAGGGTAACGTCACGCTGACCTATGACGGTACACCCGACATGAGCAAGGCGGGCAGCACAGTCATCAAGATCAGCGGTACGTTGGCAAACGACAATTATACGATCACTTATGTAAATGGTAAATTAACGGTTAATCGCCGTTCCTCTGGCGGCGGTTCGTCCTCCAGCAACTCGTCTGCGAATGCGATTTCTACATCCGGCAAGTCGGATAATGGTTCAATTTCGACCGACAAACCCACTGCAAAGAAGGGTGACACGGTAACGATTATTGTAACGCCGGAGTCCGGTTACAAGCTGGATAAGCTGACCGTCACCGACAGTAAGGGAAACACTCTGACTGTCACCGACAAGGGCGATGGAAAGTATACTTTCACCATGCCGGACAGCAAGGTAACTGTAATACCTACCTTTGCCAAGGAGACCGAGGTGAACCCGTTTACCGATGTGTCCACTGACGCCTACTACTACAAGGCTGTGAAGTGGGCACAGGAGAAAGAAATCACCGGCGGCATCGGCAACGACCTTTTTGGTCCGGACGCTGCTTGCACCCGTGCGCAGATCGTCACCTTCCTGTGGCGTGCAGCGGGTTCTCCTGAGCCGAAGAGCATGAGCAGTTTCTCTGATGTTCCTGCGGATAGCTATTATGCCAAGGCAGTTGCATGGGCAGTGGAGAACGGAATTACTACCGGTACGGGTGATGGCAAGTTCAGCCCGGAAGCGACTTGCACTCGTGCGCAGAGCGTTACCTTCCTGTGCCGCGCCGTTGGCAAGCCGTTTGAGGGCGAGGTTGTGTTCAGCGATGTTCCCGCCGACAGCTACTATGCAAATGCTGTGGCATGGGCTGTGAAGAACAAGGTCACTAATGGCGTTGCTGAAGGGCTGTTTGGGCCGGACAATAGCTGCACTCGTGCGCAAATCGTGACTTTCCTTTATCGTACTTATCAGGGATAAAGCATAGAGAGTTTCCGATTCATTGTTTAGGCTAATGACTAATACTGTGATATTGTAAAGCAAAGAGAATCCGGAGGATAAACTGATGTTTTGAGTTAATCCTCCGGATTCGTTGCATTTTTTAATTTTATATATACCATTTAACGATTGGTCTAAGAGGTGTGTAAATGGTATCAAAATGGGTCACTACTTTCATGTTTAACCGTTGATTTCGTAAGAAATCAACGGGTTTTTGTGCTTTTTAAAGAGTTTAAAGGAACGAAGATAGGCGCTCTAGCCCCAATTGTACCCCAACGGGGATAAAATGAGAGTGGGATTTGCTGGTTTTCGTTTGTGCGATAGGTATAATGACAATAGAAGTTTTTTGAATTTATTCCCGCGCGAATAGAATATTGAAGTGCCCCCAAAAAAAGTTAGACAATCCTCCATACCGTAATATCAACTAATTTCGCAACCTTTTTAAATATTCGGTTGATGTTGACTCCATATAAATTAAAAGGGAGACTACAACACCGCGATGCTGTGCGTCTCCCCCTTATGACTGATTTTATCGTTGTCCGCCAACACTCCAGCCCATACGTCTGGAATCACAATCAGGTTTTATCGTTGCCTCGCCAACCCTCCGGTTTATACACCCGGATTCTCTATCGGATTTAAGGTGTCAGCCGCACCAGCAGGATGTCGCCTGCTTTCCTATTATAGTATATTCGATATATGGTTTTTAATCAACCAGTTTTGAGAATTCTCTTTTGAAATTTCGTTTTATAAAGTGCATAAGCGCAGCGCTATCAGTAGCTTAGCTGAGAAGCGGTAGTGGAGATGTAGGTCTGCGACGGATCTTAACTCTAATATTGTATCTTAACTTGAAAAGAGTTATGATGCAGCAAAAAAGAGTTAACTGCGCAAGTAGACAGCTCTTTCTTCACACGTTTCGTTGACTTTTCCACTGGAAATGCATATAATGAAAATGGACAGAGGGCGTCATCCCTCTGGTGCGGCTGGCACCTAAAATCCGAAATTGATGCCGGACTTTGGGCCGGAATGTTGGCGGGCAACGGAAAAACCCGATAGCGATGCAGTAGAATGGTCTTTGATCAGATGGAACTGTATGTCGGCGGACGACAGAAAAACCAGTTATGAAGAGAAGACATGCGGCATGAAGTGACCCCAAAAAGTTAGACAATATTTTGAAGTAAAAATTGTTCAAGCAGCCGAAAGGGCTTGTTGTCTGTGAATTGCAGGCGGCAAGCCCTTCAGTTTTGCCTTGATTCTGCGGATGTTGTAGTAATCCAGATATGCAACGAGTTCCTGTTTGAAGTGCTCCATGGAGCGGAACTCCTGCAAATACAGCAGCTCACTTTTGGGCAGCCCAAAGAAAAATGGAGAATGAGGTTTGTTCCGTCTGGAATTTTTGCAAATGCCTCGTTCAGCATGGTTGTCACCATGCTGAGCACAGGGCGATCCGATATGGTATAGCTGACCAGATCGCTGCTGTGCAGATCGAGAATTGGGGACAGATACAGCTTCTCCCCAAACAAACTGAACTCTGTCACATCGGTGACCCACTTCTGGTTTGGCTTGTCCGCATGAAAATCTCGATTCAGCAGATTGGGTGCGATTTTGCCCACTTCTCCCTTGTAGGAGCGATATTTTTTCATCCTGACACGACAAACTAAGCCCAGCTCCTTCATAAGCCGCTGGACAGTCTTGGGGTTCAGAGAGAATTAAATTGCTGCGATTTCTTCCTTAACAGATGCGTATTTGTCATCTTTCTGCATCTGCTTCAAATGATAGTAGAAAGTTGCACGGGGCAGTTGAGCGATTGAGAGAAGAATATCCAGAGAATGTCTTTGCCTCAGCTTTTGAACTACCTGCACTTTCTGCGCTGGCGTCGCTCGTCTTCCAAAACCAAGGCTTGCAAGTTTTTAGGTAATCGTTCTCCGCACGCAGTCGCTGCCGCGCCGTTCGACCGTCAAGCCTTCTGGCCCTTCTTCCAGATAGATTCGTTCCCATGATTTGATCTGATCTCTGCTGTTTACCTCAAGTCTACGGCAGGTTTCGCTGTAACTCAACCTTTCTTCCATCATGGTTTCCACGACCAGCTTCTTAAATTCTGGCGTGTATCGTTTGTTTGGTTTTCCTCTTGACATAATAAATCACCCCATCTGTTAGATAGTATATCATACTGTCTAACAAATGGGGTGCAGTTCATTTCTTCAGCCGGCTCTCCAAACATTCCGTCCTTGTGGCGAAGTACGCCTGTATGTCCGCCGGACGAATATCGCTCAACCGCGCCGCCCCGAAATAGGGGATCAGATGACCCTCGACCAGACTGACATAGGTCAGCTCATAGGTGTTGACGTCAACGAACGGCTGCTTGTAGGTGGAGGGCACAAAGGCTTCACCGGTACGAGCCGACACCTCGGAGGCTACGCGGTACTCCTCGGCTTTCTTCTTCGCATCGGACAGACTCACCGTGCTGTAAAAGGACTTGCGCAGCGGCTTGCCGTGAATGTCCCGCTCTGGTGTTGGTAGCACCGGGGCGGGATTTTTTATTTCTCCCACCGCGCGGCGAGCTTTTGCAACTCGGGCAGATAGGCGTTCTGGATTTTTGCTGCGATAACAGCGGCAGTATGGTCATCGTAGATATGCGAAGTCTGGTTGCGGGTATTCAGCATATCCAGCCAGACGCCTTCATCGTCGATCAGCTCGGCGGCGTACGCCTCACGCAGCACTTGCTTGGGGAATTGCAGGGTATTCTGCATGCCAGCGTCGAGCATATATTCCTTGAGTGCCTTCCAGCCCAGCTCAAAGGTAAATTCAAACCGCTGGATCATGCCGTCACGGACGGTGTCGTTTCGGATGTTCTGATAGTCCGTTACCGCCTCCGCCAGTCGATGTGCAGCATTTACAAAGTTATCGCGTTTGGTTTTCATACAGTATCACTCCATCTCGGTCAATTTCAGCAAGCAGCTCGGGCGAGGTGTAGTCATCGATAAACACAACGTCGTATTTCAGCAGGGTCGGCAGATCGTCCATGCCGCACCAGAACCGCGTCTGCTGCTCCTCCGGCATACCGAACACCGCAAGGTCAATATCACTGCGCGGACGGTTATCGCCGCGTGCGCGGGAGCCGAACAGGACGAGTTTGCGTGCACCGCAGTCCTTCGCAAGCTGTGCAAGAGCAGGTTTCAGGTCATTCATGCGGGATAGCTCCTTTTCTTAATATTCCCGTATCAGCACCTGCGGGATGCCGATGATATGGCAGCTTTCGAGGTCTACGCCTTCAATGCGGCGGGGCGGGTACGCGGGATTGAGCGGCACAAGCTTGAGCCAGTCTTCGCCGTCCACATAGTTGATGCGTTTGATGGTCATTTCGTCATCGCCGTAGCTGATCACGCCGATCTCGCCGGAGTGGTTCATGGTGGACTGACGCAGTACCAGCACGATGTCGCCGTTCTGGAACGCCGGATACATACTGTCGCCGCGCACGCGCATAGCACAGAAGTCCTCGGCTTTCCGGCCTTTGAGGTAGGCGCGCGGCACTTCGATCTTCTCGCCGGCCGCGCTCTCGTCGATGGATACGCTGTCATAGTGCGCCGCTACGCTGGTGATGACCGGAAATGTCACTGTGTCCTCGGTGATGGTGGGGGGGAGAGTTGGTGCGGTGGGTTCGTCCCAGCCCATCAATACAGAAGGTGTAACGCCGAGAATGTCAGCCAGTTTGGCAATGCGTTCATGCCGTAACGATTTAATATTTCCACTTTCCCAACGCTGCACAGTAGCTTCGGTTACGCCGATTTTTTCGGCAATCTGTGCGAGTGTAAGTCCTAATTCTTTGCGCTTTGCTTTCAAGACAGATGATATATTCCCCATAATGAGTACCTCCCTCTTATGATAAGTTAACTATATCACAGGCAAATACGTTGTGCAAGCAAAAAATGCGTTTCGCGTAAAAAACTTTCGCATAACGTATTTACAAAACGGCAAGAGTGGTGTATCACAAATTTACGCAAAATGAAAGATTGGAGGTGAACGACATGGCTCATATTGATGTGCCGAAGGTGCGAGGTGGGATGGCATACTTCGCTGCATTGGAAGATCTGCCGCCTGTAGATATGGATTCCACAGGCTTGCATCACACGAAATAAACAGCTGTAATCAGGCTCTGCAGGTCGGCGCATTCGCGGCGGCCTTTTGGTGTTGTGCTTTTCTCCGCCCGCTGCCTGCGATATTTTCTTTGTCAAGTCCGCTTGAGGGCTTGACTTTTATTTGCAGGCTGTTACCGAGTCCGCTGACCGCGTTTGGAACTACGTTGCAGTCGGCTGCGGCAAGGATCTGCAGTGGTGGAAGGAATTCTTCTCCGTTTGCCACATGATGGGCTACGACGGCGACGTTTCCTCGAGATGGAGGACCTGACCATGACCGTTGATGCAGGTGTCAACACCTCGATCGACGCACTGCGTCAGACCATCAGCCAGTAATTTTACAGTTCGCCGTCTTTACGGCAATACTTCATCTGTTAAACCCCGGTCTGCACTTGTTTGCAGACCGGGTTTTGATGAGGGATATGATTATATTGATATACATATTCCCAATTTTGATGGTATGTACACCAAACGATTGAAAGCATATAAACATATACGCATTTATTTGCTATCCATAAGCGGCCACTGTTCTTGAGGCAGATTACTTGGTTTGCTTACAGCGGTCAATCCCTTCTTCTCCTACAGTTTGTGGGCGGGAGAAGGTGAATGCGTTATGAAGGAAAAAGCATTTCGTCTTTTTATTTGTGTGGTCATCGTACTGCACATTTCCCTTATAAATGCGCGATGACCGCTCGGATGGGACCCGAACGGTCATCGACTTAATGATGATCTAAAAGGTGATTGATCGTGGAACAGTGTCCACCATTTCTATGTTTATTATACGCTCACGGCTCTGCCTTTGTCAAGGTAGAGCTTGGACTACTACAACAATCGCAGGATCAAGGCAAAACCAAAGGGCCTGCCGCCTGCAATTCACAGACAGCAAGCCCTTTCGGCTTCTTGAACAATTTTTGCGTTGAATTTTTGTCTAACTTTTTGGGGTCACTTCAATCGGCTGTGCCTTTTCTTTGCTCTAATCGAGTGTTATAGACAATGAAGAATGCAAAAAGAAACGTCATTCTCCATTTTTCATTCTCAATTCAGAATCTTTTCCATCTCCGAGATCATTTCATCAAACAGCTTTGTTGCGTCCTCGATCGGCTTCGGGCTTGCCATATCCACGCCCGCGCCGCGCAGCAGCGTGATCGGGTCGGCGGAGCAGCCGCCGGACAGGAAGCCGAGGTAATCCTTCACCGCCGGTTCACCCTCCCGCAGAATGCGGCGCGAAAGTGCAATGGCAGCGGCGTAGCCGGTCGCGTACTGGTAAACGTAGTAATCGTAGTAGAAGTGCGGAATACGCGCCCATTCAAGCGAAATCTCTTCGTCTACGTTCATTTCCGGTCCGAAATACTGCTCGTTCAGCTTTTTGTACATCGCGCAGAGCGCTTCGGCGGTCGTGCCCTCGCCGCGCTGGGTCATTTCGTTGGTGGCAAGCTCGAACTCAGCGAACATGGTCTGACGGTACAGCGTGCCGCGGAACTGCTCGAGGAAGTGGTTGATGAGGTACGCGCGCTCCTTCTTATCGGTCGTGACGGACAGCAGGTACTCCATCAGCAGGGCCTCGTTGCAGGTGGATGCAACCTCAGCAACAAAGATAACGTAATCCTGGTATGCGGTCGGCTGGGTCTTGTTGGACAGGTACGAGTGGATAGAGTGGCCCATCTCATGCACGAGCGTGAACACGTCGTCGAGCGTGCCCTTGAAGTTGAGCAGCACATACGGGTGTACGCGCGCACCTGCCGAGTACGCGCCCGAGCGCTTGCCCTCGTTCTCGTACACGTCGATCCAGCCGTTTGCAAAGCCTTCGCGGAGCAGATTCAGGTAGTCCTCGCCGAGCGGCGCAAGCGCCTTCAGTGCGATCTCCTTGGCCTCCTCGAACGTGAATTTCATTTCCACGCCGTCCACGACCGGCACATACAGATCGTACATGTGCAGTTCGTCCACGCCGAGCAGCTTCTTTCTCAGCGTAACATAGCGGTACATGGGCGCAAACGAGCGGTGCACCGCGTCGATCAGGTTGTGGTAAATCTCGGTTGGCACTTCATTGCCGTCAAGGGCGGCATCCAGCGTCGAGGGGTACTTGCGGACATTCGCAAAGAACAGCAGCTGCTTGAGCTGCGCGGACAGCGTTGCCGCCGAGGTGTTGCGGAACTGGCCGTAAACCGAGTACAGCGAATCGAACGCGGACTTGCGGAGCACGCGGTCGTAGGACTGCATGAGCGGGATGAACGTGCCGTGTGTGACGGGGTGCTTATTACCGTCCTTGTCCACCGCGTCCGGGAATTTGAGATCGGCGTCGCTCAGCATGGAGTAAATGTCATCCGGGCTGGCGGCCATTTCGCCTGCAGCGGCAAGAATTGCCTCCTCCTTGTCGGACAGCACATGCTCTCGGCGGCGGCGAATGCGGTCGATATTCAGGCGGTACAGCTCCAGCTCGGGTGCTTCAGCGTACAGACGGTTCATGTCCTCATCGCTGATGGCGAGCAGCTCAGGGGTCTCAAACGCGGCAGCAGACTGAATTTCGACCGCAAAGCGCGTCACCTGGCTGACCATCTCCTGATACGCGGCGACGCGGGTGTCCTCATCGCTGCGGCGCTGCGCGTAGTGTACGAGCGCGTCAAATGCAAGGCTGATTTCATCATCCAGACGGAAAAAAGACAGCAGAGCAGCGCCGCTTTCGGCCAGTCTGCCGCGGAATGCGGTGATGCGCGGAATGAACTCCTTGGCCTTCGCTAACGCGGCACGCCAGTCATCGTCGGTCGCAAACAGATCCTGAATCGCCCATTTGTCCTTTTCGGGCACATCTGCGCGGGCGGGAATTTTATTGGTTTCCATGGAAATACTTCCTTTCCGGTAGAGGTTTCTCCTCTTATTATGATACTCCAACCGCGGGATTCATGCAAGCGATTTACCGCGATAAAATCAAACATCCCGCTTTCCTTGCAAAAAAGCGGGATGTTTGTTATTCTTCCTCCGGCAGCGAATTGCCGTAGGTTTCGAGTGCGCGCTTGATATCATTCCATGCAAAACCGCGACGCTGGAGTGCCGCAACGGCTTTTTCGACCTCTTTTCGGTCGGAAACGTCACCGCGCAGGCGTTTTTCGAGCAGAGCCAGCATTTGCGCCTCATCCGGAGAGAAGGTCTGCATAGCCGCTTCTGCGGTGTCGCGGTCTATGCCGCGGCGGGTCAGCTCCTGCCGGATGCGTGCCGCGCCGTAGCCCTTGCGCGTGTAGCTGCGTACAACGCTTTCCGCGAACAGCTCGTCATTGAGCATGCTGCGTTCGGTCAGCCACGCAAGCGCGTAATCGGCGGCTTCCTCGTCGTGCCCCTTGGCAAGCAGCTTGTCGCGCAGCATTTTCGCACTCAGCGCCCGGTAAGACAGCTGTTTTGCCGCCATATCGAGGGCTGCGCGGTATTTATCCTCGCTCATTATTCTTCGTCGAGGTCGTCAAAATCGTCCGCGTCGATGGAGACTGCCTTGGAGGACGACGGACGCGGTGCCTTATCCGCAGGCTTTTCGGCCTTCTCGGTCGGCACAGCAGCGGAAGGACGTGCCGCATGGCTCTGCGCCAGCTTGCTGCGCTCCTCGGCTACCTTTTCCATGATCTGCTTCTGTACGTCATCCGCGATGTCCGGATGATCCTTGAAATACTGCTTGGCAGCATCACGGCCCTGACCCAGACGGGTATCGCCCATGGAGAACCACGCGCCGGATTTGTTGAGGATGCCGAATTCCACGCCGAGATCGACCAGCTCGCTCGTGCGGGAAATGCCTTCGCCGTACATAATATCGAACTCAGCCTGCTTGAACGGGGGAGCGACCTTGTTTTTTACAACCTTTACGCGGGTGTGGCTGCCGATCAGCTCGGTGCCGTTTTTCAGATGCTCCACGCGGCGAACCTCCATGCGGACAGACGCATAGAACTTGAGCGCACGGCCACCGGTGGTGACCTCCGGATTGCCGTAAATGACGCCGACCTTCTCACGCAGCTGGTTGATAAAGATGGCTACACACTGGCTCTTGGCGATCGAGCCGGCCAGCTTTCGCATCGCCTGACTCATCATGCGGGCATGCAGACCGACAAAGGAATCACCCATTTCGCCTTCGATTTCGGCGCGCGGTGTCAGCGCGGCAACCGAGTCGATAACCACGATGTCGATCGCACCCGAGCGCACAAGCGCTTCTGCAATGTCCAGACCCTGCTCACCGGTGTCCGGCTGGGAGACCAGCAGGCTGTCAATGTCAACGCCGAGTGCCTTGGCGTAAACCGGGTCGAGCGCGTGCTCGGCGTCGATAAACGCAGCCGTGCCGCCCAGCTTCTGTGCCTCTGCAACGCTGTGCAGCGCAACCGTGGTCTTACCGGAGGATTCCGGTCCGTAGATCTCAATGATTCGGCCGCGCGGCAGACCGCCGATGCCGAGTGCGAGATCCAGACCGATCGAGCCGGTCGGGATGTGTTCGATATTCATGCCGGTGTTTTCGCCCAGACGCATAACCGAGCCTTTGCCGAACTGCTTTTCGATCTGACCGAGCGCAGCGGCAAGTGCTTTCTTCTTATCAGCCGCAGGAGCGACCGGTTCCAACTGCTTTTTGGTAGCCATGATAGCATTTCCTCCTGAAAAAGTTACAAATATGCAAGCCGCAGAGCGGCGGTGTATTCGGATTCGATACACCCATTATAACAGGGTGTCGATTTGAATGCAATGATTTTATCGAAAATTTGTTCGATAAAATTTGATATAAAAAATCCTGCCTTTTCAGGCAGGATTTTCAACGGGTCTTATTTACCCTGTGCGTCGATATACGCCTTCGCATGCTGCTTGAGCTTGTCGAAGGTTTCCTCGCTCAGCACATGCTCGATACGGCACGCATCCTCAGCGGCGGTTTCAGCGTCCACGCCGAGAGCGGTGAGGAACGCGGTGAGAACGGTGTGGCGCTCGTAAATGCTGGAGGCAATCTGCATGCCGGATTCGGTCAGCCCCAGCAGACCGTTCTGGTCGATGGAAACGTAACCGTTATCGCGCAGCAGGCCAACGGCACGGCTGATGCTCGGCTTGGAAAAGCCGGTGTAGTGCGCAACGTCGATCGAGCGCACCTGTCCATTTTTCTGCGTCAGAACCAGGATGGCTTCCAGGTAGTTTTCCGCGCTTTCCTGAATTTTCAATGCACGGACCTCCTTTTTCTAAGATACACTTTTCTGTAGGGCAGCACATGGGTTGGTCCTGCCGCGAAATTCTGTAATAGTATATCTATTTTATCATGACTTGCGTGTTTTTGCAATCTGCGTTGAACAAATTTCAAGCGGAAACAGCGGCTTGTGTTACGGCTGATCGGGCGGGAGCGGATTTTCCGGTGTATTCTGCGGCTCGGGCTGCGGTGCGGGAGCCGGCTGCTCGAACGGCTGCGGCTCGGGCATTTTGCGGTCAATGCTGCGCAGGGTGCGGTGCATGCTGAACAGCATCATAATAAATTCATAGCCGAGCCGTGCAGCAATATTTCCGACGATAAACAGCAGGATCGCCCAGAAAAAGTGGAAAAACAGCAGAATAACGCTGTAAACAGCTAGCGCAGCGACCGTCATGCAGTACAGGATTTTCAGCAGACCCTCGGTGTATGCGTGCCGGAAATTGAGAAAATCATGCAGATTGGCTGCTGCGCCGTGGTAGTGATTCGGCTTGCGGACAAACAGCGTGTACAGCGCGATGCCGCCCGCAAGAATCAGTAAAAGTGCCAGAATCGGCAAAATCATTGAGAAAAGCGGTGTGTATGTATAGGTATAAGCGTAATTCATGGTATGCACCTCTCCTTTGGAAATGAGTTGATACATTTTTAGTGTACCATATTCTGCGGGGATGATAAAGGGAAAGTTGAATAATTGAGAATGGAGAATGCAGGTGAGGGGAAAAGCGATGTATTTATCAGGTCGGAATGGCGTTCTCTCAAACATCAGCAATCGTGGAATCGCAGGGACGGCCGGCGACCGCCCGCATACCGTTAAATATTATGTTCATTTTCCATTTTCCATTCTCAATTTTTCATTTCAAACCGCCTACGACCATTGCAAATTCCATCAAAATGTTGTACTCTTGATGTACCACCGAACAGGAGAGATACCATGAAAATTTTGCACACTACACCCGCGCAGGACGGGTTTTATATGCCTGCGGAGTTTGCACCGCATGAGGGCTGCCTGATGATCTGGCCGGAACGCGCCGACAGCTGGCAGTACGGCGCCTATGCGGCCCGGAAAGCCTTTCTGCGTGTGATCGAGACGATTTCCGAAAGCGAAAGCATGACCGTGCTCTGCTCGGAAGGGCAGTATGACAACGCGCGTGCGCAGCTGCCTGACCGCGTTCGTCTGGTCGTGATGGAGACTGACGATGCGTGGGCGCGTGATGTTGGCCCGACCTTTGTCATCAACGGCAGGGGAGAGCGCCGCGGTATCGACTGGGGTTTCAACGCGTGGGGCGGCGATGTGGACGGCCTGTATCCCTCGTGGGAGAAGGACAACCGCGTGGCGCGCAAGTTCTGCGACCTGCTGAATAACGACGTATACGACAAACGCGATTTCATTTGTGAGGGCGGCTCCATCCACTCGGACGGCGAGGGAACCGCGCTTGTCACCGAAGCCTGCCTGCTGAGCGCGGGACGCAATCCCGATCTCACAAAGGCCGAAATTGAGCAGGTTTTGTGCGATTATCTGGGCGTCTCCAAGGTAATCTGGCTGCCGCGCGGTATTTACAATGACGAGACCAACGAGCATGTGGACAACGTGTGCGCCTTCACGGCTCCGGGGGAGGTTGTGCTCGCGTGGACGGATGACGAGACCGACCCGCAGTATGCGCTCTCCAAGGCAAGTCTGGATGCACTGGAAGCCGCGACCGATGCCAAGGGCCGTAAAATCAAGGTGCACAAGCTGCCGCTGCCCAAGCCGGTGACTATCACCGCAGAGGAGTGCGACGGACTTGACCTGTGCGACGGCGAGCCGACCCGCACCCCGGGAGAGCGTCTGGCGGCAAGCTACGTCAACTTCTACATTGCGAACGAGGCTGTTGTCATGCCCGCCTTCGGCGACCCGATGGATGAAAAGGCGCAGGCCATCCTGCAGGAGCTGTTCCCGACCCGCAGGGTAGTTGCGATTCCGGCCCGCGATATCCTCATCGGCGGCGGCAATATCCACTGCGTGACCCAGCAAATCCCGAAAATCTAACAGAAAGGACGAACCAAGCGGTTCGTCCTTTCTTTTGCTGTTTTTACTTGAGCAGGCCGTTATCGGTGAAATAGTCGATCTTCATCGCATGACGGACTCGATCGAGCGTGCCCTGAGCGGTCTCAGCGGCGATTTCGCTGCCCTTCTTGAGAATCTCGTAGACTTCGGGCAGGCGACCCTCCCACTGCGCACGGCGCTCACGCATGGGCGACAGCAGAGACTGCATGACGTTGTTCAGGAACTTCTTTACCTTCACATCGCCGAGTCCGCCGCGCTGGTAGTGCGCTTTCAGCTCGTCAAGGTTCTGGTAGTCCGGCAGGAATTCTGCGAAGTGCTCCGGCTGGCAGAACGCATCCAGATAGGTGAACACGGTATTGCCCTCCAGCTTGCCGGGATCCTGCACGCGGATATGGTCCGGATCGGTGTACATGGACATGATCTTCTCACGAACGACCTCCTCCGGATCCGCAAGGTAGATGCAGTTGCCGAGCGACTTGCTCATCTTCGCCTTGCCGTCCGTGCCGGGCAGACGCATGCAGGCGTTGTTGGACGGAAGAACAATCTGCGGCATCGTCAGCGTTTCGCCGTAAACCGTGTTGAACTTGTGCACGATTTCGCGGCACTGCTCGAGCATCGGCTCCTGGTCCTCGCCGACCGGAACAGCCGTAGCGTTGAATGCGGTGATGTCCGCCGCCTGACTGATCGGGTAGCAGAAAGAAGCCAACAGGAATGCTGGCTTCAAAGTTGCGCATCTGAATCTCTGCCTTAACGGTAGGGTTGCGCTGTACGCGGGACACGGTGACAAGGTTCATGTAGTAGAACGTCAGCTCGGTCAGCTGTGGCACCATGGACTGGATGAAGATATTCGCCTTTTCCGGGTCAATGCCGACCGCAAGATAGTCCAGCGCGACCTTCATAATGTTCTGGCGCACACGCTCCGGGTGCTCGGCGTTGTCGGTCAGCGCCTGAGCATCCGCAATCATGATGTAAATTTCGTCATATTTTCCGGAATTCTGCAGCTTCACGCGCTCGGCCAGTGAGCCGACGTAGTGGCCGACATGCAGGTTGCCGGTCGGGCGGTCGCCCGTGAGAATGATCTGTTTCATATCGTAAACGCTCCTTAAAATTCGTTTTTCAGACAGGTTTTCCAGTTTTCAGGCAGTTCCACGTTGGAGGAAATCCACATGGCGAACATGCCGTTGAGCATCGTCCAGTAGCGCAGAAGCCGCCATCGTGTCTCATCCTGCGGAATGCCTTGCTTTTCCGCGATAGCGACAGCCACACGGCGGAAAACGGAAAACGGCGGGTAGTTGCCCTCGATCGGCTCAAGCGAGAACGTCAGCTTCTGGGACGCGTTGCGGAAATACGCGCTGAAATACGTCGGGTTGCGCATGTAAAAATCCAGATAGGCGGTGCCGAGCTGCTCCATGGTCTGCGGCAGGCTTTCGTCCAGACCGCTGAGCGTCAGCTCAAGTGTACGCGTCAGCTCCTGCATGACGTAGGCGCGGCAGGCGTCGATCAGGCGTTCCTTGCTGTCAAAATGGCGGTAGATGGCATTGTGGCTCACGCCGCACTGCGTTGCCAGCCGCCGGAGAGAAAGATTTTCGAGGCCGTCCTGCGAGATCAGCGTGACCGCTTCCTCCAGCAGCTTGCTTTTCAGATTCCCATGATGATACTGATCGGCCATTTCCTCACCTCGTCGTTTGTTCGTTGTGATGGGTTTATTATAGTCCTTGATGTTGTCGGTGTCAACATTAAAATGTCACAACGATAACCTGTTGTATTTGCGAAAAACGCGTATAAAATGACGAATTGCATTCTCAGAGTGAGAATTTGTCATTGCAGTGCAAAACAGAGTGTTGACGATGTACACACTGTTTTGCGGCAAAAAAACACCGATACGCTCCGGAAAACGGAGAATATCGGTGTTTGCAGCTGCGATTTAGTAGATTACGACAGTCGAACCGATCGGTACGTTGTTGTAAATCCAGTTGATGTCATTGTGCTTCATGCGTACACAGCCGTGCGAAACCGGATAGCCGCTGCTGAAGTCGTATTCGGTGTCGGTGCCGGGATAGCACAGGCGGGAGTGGAACGCGTAGCCGGTGCCCGGGTAGAAGCCTACAACCGGACGAACCGTGTAAGTACCGGTGGTCCAGCCTGCCTTCAGCTTGTAGCTGACGGTGGTTACGCCGACCGGAGTCGGGGTGGAGGCAGCGCCGGTGCCGACGATAAAGCTCTTGGTCAGCTTCCAGTTGCCCTTGGAGCCGGTGAATACGTTTACATGCTGGTATGCGCGGTTGATCCAGACCAGGTAATTGGTGTTGCTGGAGTAGCCCTTGGCGTTGATCCAGACCTCCTTGGTGGTCTTGGAGTAATCGTTGTTAGCCGCGTAGGATGTGGTGTAGTTGCCGCGGTAAACCGAGGATACCTGCTTGAGGATAGCGGCAGCGTCGCGCTGTGCATACCACTCGGCGGAGTAATTCTCGATCGGAACGGTCTTCTGGGCGTAAACCTGCTCGGTCTCGCCGGTGGACGGGTTGTCGTAGAGCAGCTTAAAGCCGATCGCCGTGCTGGTCTTCATATTCTTGGTGAAGGTGAAGGTGCTGGTGTGGCTGGAGGTCTTGCCGTTGGTCAGCTCGAAGCTGTTGTTCGTGCAGCCCTTGATCGCGGAGCCGTCCTGATACCAGATTGCAGTGCAGGTAACGCCTTCCTTTACGCCGGAGAAGCTGACCTTGGCAGTCAGCGAGCCGCCAGCCTTAACCTTATCCGGAACGGTCATCGTGATCTGAACGCCATCCAGACCGGGATCGATGTTGTCAATCGTGTGGTCGGCCTTAGCCGTTACCGTGCAGCCGACCATGCGGGTGTCTACGGTGCCGATCTTGCCGGTGCCGTCAACCGTGGTGTTCTTGCCGGCCAGAACCATCGTGCCGACCGTGCCGGACAGCGTGATGCGGTTGCCGGAGCCGCGCAGTACGGAAACGGTATCCGCGTCGCCCTTGAGCAGGATGGTGTTGTTGCTGCCGGTAATGGTGATGGCATCCGAGGTCATGCCTTCGAGCACGATCGTGCGGCCGGAAGCGGTGATCTCAATGCCGGAAGCAGCGCCGGAGTAGCTTACGGAGCCGCCCTTGCCCGCGATAACGAGCGTGTTTACGGACGAAGTGTTGTCCATCTTCACATCAGCCGTGCCTGCCGGATCAACAGCAAGCGTAGAGATGCTGGTCTGCTTGGTAGCATTCAGTACAGCGCGCTCCTCGCCCTTGAGGACGATGCGGTGCGAGCTGCTGACGGAATCGAGCGAAATTTCATTCGTGGGAGCGGCAAAGATCCAGTCGCCGTCTGCGACAGCGCCGGTCAGAGCGATGCTCGGATTGGTGAGTACGGTGCCGCCGGCCAGCTCGGTCGGTGCGCTGTCTGCGTTGGTGGCAGCTGCAATGCGCACGATCATGGTGACGAACTGTGCACGGGTCAGCTTGTTCGACGGAGACAGCTTGGCAGCAGAGGTACCGTTTACAACGCCCTGGCTGATCAGAGCGGCAGCAGCCTGCTTCTGCTCGGTAGTCATGGAGGAGGTATCGGTGAAGCTGCTCAGCTCATCGGCAGCGGTCTCTGCGCGGTCGTACGCAAACGCACGAGCCATCAGAACGAAAGCCTCGGCACGGGTAGCTGCAGTGTCAAAGCTGCGGTTGTCATTTGCGGTAATCAGGCCGAGGTGGATGGCCTTGCCCAGATCCTCGCTGTACCATGCGGACTGCTGGCTGGCAGCCAGACCGGATACACTATCGGCCTGCGTTGCGCCAAGCGCACGGTTGAGGATAACGATAGCCTCGGAACGCTTGACCGAGTTGTTCGGCATAATTTTGCCGTTGATGCCCTTCAGCAGACCCAGCTCAACACCCTTGCGCAGCGAAGCGGCAGCCCAGTGACCGTCGATGTCCGGGAAATCCGTGATCGCCGGCTCGGAAGGTGTGGTCGGGTCAGTCGGAGTCGTGGGTTCGGTGGGAGTGGTGGGAGTGGTCGGAGTCGTCGTCGGCTCGGCATGAACTAGATATCGGCACGGCGGATCGGAATCGCCGCCGATCACCAGCTTGTTGTCGGAGAAGCTGGTGTCCACCAGCATGCGGAAGGTGGTGGTGCCCCAGTGGAAGGTGAGCCACTGCGCCTTGTCAGCGTCGTTCTTGCTGTCCGCAAGGTATGTCTTTACCTTGTTGTGGGCCTCGGTCAGCTTGGTCTTGCCGGAGTCGGTCAGGTCGATCTCAACGGCTTCTGCGCCGTTCTCGGTGGTTGCCTTGGCAGAGGCAAAATCTGCACGGTCGAACTGCCACTCCTCGTTCAGAAAGTCGGTCACACTGCACAGACGGCGGTCGCCCAGACGAGCGGCCCAGTAAGCGGCAGTGTTGCCGGTAGCTGTTTTCGGAATGGAAACGGTGATCACATCGCCGGAAACGGCGGCAGACGCGCCGGTCAGACCCTCAAGCTGCATGCGCTGCGAGATGATCTTCTGCGCTGCTGCCAGATCGGTCTGGAGAGCGGTGCTGTCGTACTCGCTGCCGATGATCGGCTTGAACGCAAACGTCAGCGCGTTTGCAGCCTTGGTGGTCGCCGAATCATTTACGGCAAAAGCAGTGGTGAACAGCATCATGGCGGCCAGCAGACCGCTGAAAATGCGTTTTGTCAACTTCAAAATACTATCCCCTTTTTGACAGTTGCAGAATGCGGACATTCTGCCTTACCTTATTACCTATATTTTACGTTCCTGACCATAGCTTGTCAAGACGAGTAAGGTTTCAGTTCCGAAACATTTCGCTGTCTGATGGGGACGGCGTACCCACGCCGAGAGGGCAAGAGGGTAGACACCTACGGTTTCTACCCTCTTGACTCCCGTTTCCTTTGGGAGAGCACGGCGAAAATCGGAGAACTGAGACTCGCCAGGGGGAACGGCTGTACTGCTCAGCTTCCGTAGGGGCGGACCAATGTGTCCGCCCATTTCTTCACCTTCATCGCTCAAGCTGTATTCGTACTGCTACACAGGCGGTTCAATTTCCGCAGGCGCAACATAACAGTGTTGCGCAACTCGTTTGCACGTTGTTGTGCATGGCACCTGCGGATTTCATCCGTTGCAGAATCTATCTTGTAGGGCGGGATGACCCCATCCCGCCGTATGTAAATGGCAGCAAATCGTAAAAAACGGCGGGGTGAGGTCACCCCGTCCTACAATATAACGCGTTAAAGACTTGTGCGGCACTGTTATCCCCCAGGGGACTCTCTCTTACCCTTCGGGCAATTCACCTTGTGCCGCACCCTGCGTAGATTTAACCATATGTGTAGCAGTAAGCTGTCTGTGAAATACGAAAAGGCGGAGAAAGACACGCTGCGGTAACCCGACTGCCGTTCCCCATTTTGCAGCGGTCGCCGGTCTCTGGTCTGCGCCAGACTAAGAAACAAAAGGAAGTGGGAGTTAAGAGGGTAGAAACCATTGGTGTCTACCCTCTTGCCCCGCCGCGGGGCGCGGCGACATTCCCGCCGTCCGCAGGCGGCGAATCCCAATACGGGGAACAGCCATCCACGCTTTACAATCTGAATACAGCATGTTATACTATAAAATAAGCATAAAAACGACCCTTTTTCAAAGGAGGAAATCACCCATGCTTTGCAAAAACTGCGGCAAGGAGCTGCCGATCGCCGGAAAATTCTGCCCCTTCTGCGGCGCAGCTGTCGAGCAGACCGGTGTCAATGACGAAACAGCTGTATTTACCACCCTGCCGGATGATATGAAGGACCCTGTTGAGACCGGTCCGATTGACACCAGCGCGTTTGACGCGGCTATGCGGGCCGAAAAGCAGCAGCTTCCGGTGGACGACACGGCTGCCGATCCGCTGGCAGACACCAATCCCAATATTCCGAATCCGAGCATTCCCACGCAGGCTGCCATGCGTCCGATCGACACGCCGCCGGTCCGCCGTACTGCGGGCACGCCCGAGCGTCGCACGACCTACTACAACGGTGAGGCCGATCCGAAGGACCGCGTTTACAAAAAGCCGTCCAAGGGAAAACGCAGCCTGATCATTGCGCTGGTGGTCATCATCGTGGCGGCTTTGATTGGCGGCGGTGTGTGGTATTTTACAAATTCACACAAGACCGACGAAAACCTCATCATGGCCGAAAAGTACATGGACCGCGGCAACTTCGACAAGGCACTCGAGTATTACCAGAAGGCACAGGCGGAAGCTAAGGACCCGGCGGCTCTGGATGCGACCATTCAGCTGATCAAGGACTATCAGTCTGCCGAGGATTACGTCAATAACGGCCAGTACACCGAGGCCATTGCGGCGCTCAAGCAGCTGCAGAACCGTGTTACCGACCCGGATTCCGCGATGTATAAGGCCATCGAGGATTTGCTCGATAAGGCGCAGTCTGCTCAGTCGGACGATCAGTTCAACTCCGATCTGGACGAGGCACAGAGCTATCTGGACGATAAAAAGTACGATGCCGCCAGCGGCAAGCTGGATTCTCTGGCAAATGATGATTCGCTGACCGATGACCAGAAAAAGCAGGTCAAGGAGCTGCAGAAGCAGCTTTCCGATGCACAGCAGCAGGAAAAGCAGCAGGAAGAGAACAGCCAGAAAAAGGCCGAGCAGCGCGATGCGTTCAGCAAAAAGATGGATGAGCTGGAAAGTGACGATCTGAAAATTTCGTCGGCAGAGAATCAGGAGGATGAGCTGGCCATGACCGCAAGCTCGTTCGAGCAATGGGATAACCTGCTGAGTGAGATGTACGACTACCTTGCGACCGTGCTCAACGCCGATCAGTACGCTTCCGAGGAGGCAAGCTACAAGCAGTGGGTGCAGGAGCGTGACTCCGGTGCGGAAAATGCCGCAAAGGAGACCGAGGATGACACCGCAAAGCAGCTTGCATCCTACAGCTTTAAGCAGAGCTACACCAAAACACACTGCTATAAGCTGCTCGATCTGATGAACTGAACACAGGAATAACGAAAAAAGGACGCATCAGGCGTCCTTTTTGTTTGCCGAAAACGAGAAACAAGGGTGCAAAAAAGCGCCGCTTTCTTGCGAAAACGACGCTTTGCGTATCCTTGATTATGAAAAACGAATTGCTTACTCTGCGGTGTACGGCAGAAGAGCAATGTGACGTGCACGCTTGATAGCCTCGGTCAGCTGACGCTGATGAGCAGCGCAGGTACCGGTCATGCGGCGGGGCAGGATCTTGCCGCGCTCGGACATGTACTTCTTCAGCTTGCCGGCATCTTTATAGTCAACGTGTGCAACCTTATCTACGCAGAATGCGCATACCTTGCGACGGCGACGGCCGCGCTGCGGGCGCTCTGCACGCTCCGGACGGGGAGTAAATTCCTTCTTGGTTTCTTCCATGATCACGTAACCTCCTTCAGTTTAGAATGGGACATCGCCGTCGTCATCAGCAAGCTCCTGAAAATCCGAATCTCCTGCAGGGAGATCGAAAGCCGGAGCAACCTGGGACGCGGCAGGCTCGGGCCGCATCTGCGATCCGTTGTCATAGCCGCCAAAACCGCCCTGATTGCCTGCATTGTAGGCATCGCGGGATTTCTTCGTTTCACCGAAGGAAACCTCGTCGCAATTTACTTCGATTGCAGTGCGGTTGTTGCCGTTCTGGTCCTGCCAGCGGCGGGACTGGATACGGCCGACTACGATTGCCATAGAACCCTTCGTGAACCACTGTGCAACGAACTCTGCCTGACGGCCCCATGCGACACAGTCGATGAAGTCGGTCTGGCGTTCGCCGTTCTGATCCTTGCGACCACGGTCGATCGCAAGCGAGAACGAGCACACAGCCATGTTGGACTGGGTATGGCGCAATTCGGGATCGCGGGTCAAACGACCCATCAGAATCGCCTTATTGAGCATTGGTGTTCACCGCCTTAGTCGTCCAGGCAGACGATGATGGAACGCATGATGCCGTCCGTGATCTTGTAGATACGGTCCAGCTCAGCCGGGAAATCGGGCTTGGACTCAAAACGAACCAGCGTGTAAACGCCCTCCGTCTGATCCTCGATCGGGTACGCCAGACGGCGCTTGCCCCAGTCCTCGACCTCTACGTTCGTGCCGTTCGCCTCAACGAGAGACTTGAACTTGTCCACAACAGCGGTAGCCGCTGCCTCTTCCAGCTTGGGGTTAACGATGAAGATAGTCTCGTACTTGCCAGAAATCTTTGCCATATTCTTAGCACCTCCTTTTGGACTTTTGGCCCACATCCTTTGATGTGAGCAAGGATACTATACCATTATAACGGATACACGGAGAATGTCAAGAAAAATTTCAAAAAAATATTGACGAACTTTCAAAAGCATGATATACTGAGAACACTGTGAACGAGAAAAGACTCGTTCCGGCAGCAAATAGCTGCTTGTGTGGCTCAGTTGGTAGAGCAGCGCATTCGTAATGCGCAGGTCGCCGGTTCGAGTCCGGCCACAAGCTCCAAAATGTGTTGATGAAAGATGCAACGCCGAAAACGCCGCACGAAAGTGCGGCGTTTTCGCATATAACGCACTACTTTTAGAATGGAAAAGTTGCAAAAACTCGATTTTTCAAAATTTCAGTTTTGCCCTGCGAGAGGCGACATTTTTAAGATGCGCTCTGCCGAATTTATGGTCTGGTGTGGTTCGAACACCAAGGCTTAAAAACAAAGAAAACCAGCAGCCGCTGTATCACCCGCCCCTCTTCTGGCGTGTGAGGCAGCGGCTTTTCCTATCAGATGGGAGTCGGACACATAATCTGAAGTGGGCTCTATAACCTAATTGAAAAGAAAACGTTATACTTGATATGGACTTTTCCTGCTGAGTCGGTTACCATATTAAGTGTTCCGTGCGGCAAGTTCAGCTTTGTCCCGCAAGGATCGATGAAAGGAAAGGCAAAATCAATTATGAAACTGAAAAGAAATTCCCTGACCACGATTCTGGTGGTCAGCTTCCTCCTCATGGCACTCTCAGGCTGCGGGCAGCAAGCCGAGCCGGATTCAGCGCAGCCGCCGCTGGAAACCGTAATGTATTCCAATCTAACGGACGCGGACTCGCGCAAGCTGCTCACCGAAGCGCTTGCAGATGCCAATGTGGATGAGACCCGAACGAAGCTGCTGCTGGACCGCGTGGATCAGTTCAATGCCAGCGTCAAGAGCGAATGGCTGACAGGCGGGTTTGAGAGCGCCGCTACCACCGAGACCAGATATGACCCCTATGAGATGCAAGATCTGTGGACGGAGAAGAACGGCAGCTTCCCCGGCTATAACTGCCGGATCACAGCCTTCAGTCTGTTCGGTGAGTTCGTCACCGCCGGAGTAGATCAGCCGGAAACGCAGGGCGAGGACTCCCTCTTTATGGATCTTGAAACGCTGGCCGCAGATCCCGCCGTTCTCTGCGGAGACAGCACGTCCAAGTTCTGCGCATTGTTTGCACCGGTAACTGCCGCAGATACCACGGAGGTGGCGGATCAGGTCAAAGCGCTTCAGGCGGGCTGGTCGGAGCGCGGGATTTCCTTTGAAGACAGCTCTGCCCGTCTGATCTCCGTTGTCCTCCATGACCGATTTTCGGATACGGACAATACGCTGTTCATCGGGCACGTGGGCGTATTACTGCCGGCAGAGGACGGAAGTCTGTACTTCATTGAAAAGATCGCCTTTCAGGAGCCGTACCGCCTGGTAAAGATTCAGAACAGAACCGAACTGAGCGATTATCTGATGGAAAAATACGATACTGCATGGGGACAGGATACGACACGTTCCTTCATCATGGAAAATGATGAACTTATGGATGGATACCGCCCAAACCCGTTGGACAGCGCGTCATAAGCAGCACATAGGGCAGGAAGCTTGCTTCTTCGGAAACAGACTTCCTGCTTCCTTTTATACCCCCACGTAGCCCTTTGTCGCGCCCTGTGTGGCCGATAAAGCAGACACTGCGGATACGGACACCCCCTGAGAAGAAAGCGCCGTGTAAGTCCGCAAACGCCGAAGTAAAAAAACAAATCACACATGGAGAAAGCCGCCCTGGGCATCTGAGATCATCAGATGCCCAGGGCGGCTTTTTGCGTTTCATCAGAAAGGAGACACGCATTATGGCAAGCGAGATCAGAAATCGCTTCACAGACACAGAAATGCAGACTGCCAGAGAAACCGACCTGCCGGAGCTGCTCTCCCACCTCGGCTATCAGGTCAAGCGCGTGGGACGCTTCCATACTACCGCGGAGATGGACAGCTTGCGGATCAAGGATCGGCGCACCTGGTTCCGCTACTCTCAAGGCATCGGCGGCGACGCGATCACTTTCCTGCAGCATTTCTGCAACCAGTCTTTTCCGGAGGCAGTAGAGTACCTGCTGACCTTTCAAGGCAGACCCAGAGACGCTCCCGTCAAAACAAAACCAGTCACCAAGCAGGACAAGCCGCCAAAAGAGTTTGCATTGCCACCGCGCAATGCAGATGACCGCCGCGTATTCGCTTACCTTCGCAAACGCGGCATCGCCGCACAGGTGATCCGTCAGTTTATGAACAGCGGATCACTGTATGAGGATGCAGTCCATCACAACTGCGTTTTTGTTGGCAGAGATCACACCGGACAAGCCAAATATGCAGGTCTGCGCGGCACCTATGACCGCGACGGGAAAGGGTTTCGCGGAGATGTATCCGGCAGTGACAAAGACATCGGCTTCGCTATCCCTTGCGATCCTATCTTCGGAACAATCCCCAGATCAAGCGGATCGTTCTTTGTTTGGATATGGATACACCGGGACAAGAAACGGCGGAACAGCTCCGAAAAAAATACGCGGAAATGGGATATGAGATATCGCAGGAGATGCCCCGCAGCGGGAAGGACTGGAATGAGTACCTGCAAAAAAGGAAAACACTGGAATGCGGCGATGAACTAAGTAACATCAACTGCGATCCCAGCATCTCTATACCCAAAAATTTTAAGGAGGAATTCAGCACTTGAACAAAAATCATACACTTTCGCGCCGAGCTATTGCCACGCTGACGGCAGAAAAACTGGACATCCTGCGTCAGATCTTCTGGGATATGAACGCCATCTCTTATTGGGTGGAAACCGTCTCCGGTGATGAAGATGAAAGAGATACCGTTATCCTGCACATCACTGTCACAGTCAAGGATCATCTGCAAATGGCGGACGAGTATCGGTTCAACATCGAGCAGCGCAAGCTGTTGGAGGAACTGATGCAGCCGGAGTATCAGGAGCTGTTCATGGCGCTGACCGGCAGTTATCAGGATATCGACCTGTCTCCGGAGGAGATCCAGGAGATCATCAATAAGATCCCCACCGATCTCAGCGAGGAGCGCAAGCAGGTGGTATTGACTGCGTATCAGCTCTTGGGAAAGGTAAACTACTTCTGGGGAGGAAAGAGCCTTGTGCTTGGATGGGACTCTCGCTAGGGAACGCCTATGGAGGTGACAGCCGCAGGCAGCTCCAGCAGCGGAAATATCCTCATCATCCACTGCGCCAGCAGCTCCGATAATGTGGTGGTGACTGGAAAGATCGGCTTTACTATGATCGGCAGACCGAGATATTTTACGGAATGAGAACTATGCTCGCAGCAAAGCAGATATGGTAAGGGTGCGTCAGTTCTGCATGGCAGACATCTACAAGGTCACTGAGATATTATTCGCAGGGTAATCCGAATCGTATCCAAACGGTAGCCTAAATGCCGCACAAGCAGCTATACAATGTAGACCTTGCCATTTTGAGGCGCCTGTTTGGATAAAACTGTCACACCTTCAAAACAAAGTGGCTTTTATGAAAGTCAAGCAGGCCCTCATCCCGCATTTTACCAAGTTCCATAGACAGTCCGCTGCGCTCCACGCCGAGATAATCCGCAAGCTGCTGACGAGAGAACGGAATGTCGAACTCATAGCTGTCCCGGCGCTGCGACTCTGCGGAAAAATAGGACAGCAGCTTTGCGCGCGTCGTGCGCTGGCCCATGTGGGTGAGCTTTTCGTTGAGCCGCAGGTTCTTCTCCGCCAGCTCGCTCAGCAGGTTGCGGATGATTCGGTTATGATGGGAGCAGGCGGAGGGGCACATGCTCAAAACGCGCTTTATATGCAAAAACATCACCGTCACCGCGCTCTCCGCTTCCACGCTCACATTGAGAACCGCTCCCGGCGCGCAGGCGAACACCTCCGCGAAGGTCTGCCCCGGTCCAGACTTGGAGAGAATGTTGCGGTTCCCCCAGATGTCCTCCTGCACAATAAGGGCGCTGCCTGCCAGCACAAGCCCCACTTCATCCACTGCGTCTCCGGCGCGGAGCAGGCGGGAGCCTTTGGGAAAGGTGTCGATCCTCGCCCCAAGGCAGGAGAGCATGGCGGCAAGCTCATCGTCGGAAATGCCGGAGAAAAGCGCCGCGGTGTGGAGTATCGGAAAAAATTCTTTCATAAAAAGTCCTCTTTCGTTGAAAATTCAACCGACTTGCTGATTTAATTTTAGTATAATCAAGCCACAAAAGCAAGGAGGCATTGCAATGAAACGACGGATCATCGAGATCGACGAAAATAAATGCAACGGCTGCGGCGCCTGCGCTGCCGCTTGTCATGAGGGCGCCATTGCCATGGTGGACGGCAAGGCGCGGCTCATGCGGGACGATTACTGCGACGGGCTGGGGGACTGCCTGCCTACCTGCCCAACCGGGGCTATCACCTTTGTAGAGAGGGAGGCGGCCGCCTATGACGAGCAGGCCGTCATGGAAAATAAGCAGCGGAAAATGCGGAAAGAGGGCATGACCCTGCCCTGCGGCTGCCCCGGCAGCCAGTCCCGGAATATTCAGCGCCAGGACGCGCCCGCCGTGGAAACGCCGCAAGTCCAGCAGACGAGCCGCCTTTCCCAGTGGCCGGTGCAGATCAAGCTGGTGCCGGTGAATGCCCCGTATTTTGACGGCGCGCGGCTGCTCATTGCCGCCGACTGCACCGCCTACGCCTACGCCGCCTTCCACGAGCGGTTCATTAAGGGACACATCACGCTGGTGGGCTGTCCTAAGCTGGACGGCGTGGACTATTCCGAAAAGCTGACGGAGATCATCCGGGAGAACAACATCAAAAGCGTCACCGTCGTCCGCATGGAGGTACCCTGCTGCGGCGGGCTGGAACTGGCGGCGAAAAAGGCGCTCCAGCAGAGCGGAAAATTCATTCCGTGGCAGGTGGTCACCGTGACAGTGGACGGTCGGTTGGTGGAAGAATAACAAAATCATTAGAAAAAGAAAGGGAGAAGCAAAATGAAGTATGTATGCAGTCTTTGTGGTTGGGAATACGACGAAAGCGCGGGCTACCCGGAAGGTGGCATCGCCCCCGGTACGCCGTGGAGCGAGGTGCCGGAGGATTTTGAGTGCCCCCTGTGCAATGTGGGCAAGGAGTCCTTCGAGGAGGCGTGAGCTTCTGATAAAAAGGACATGATTTGAACCGAAATAGGAGGAAAACGATAATGGATCACAAAATGTTTTGCTTTCAGTGTGAGCAGACGGCTGGCTGCGCCGGTTGTACCGGAAAAGCCGGTGTCTGCGGCAAGACCGCTGAGGTGGCGGAGCTTCAGGATCAACTGACTGGCGCTCTGGTTGGACTGTCCCGTGCAGTAGATAATGCCCCGGATGCAAATGAGGGGACTTGGAGGCTGATGATCGAGGGCCTGTTCACTACCGTCACCAATGTGAGCTTCAACGAAAAGACCATTCGGGAGCTGATCGATCGGGTACACGAGGAAAAGGCCCGCCTTGTTCCCGGCTGCTCCGGCTGCAGCTCCCGCTGCGGGTCAAACGATGATTATGACATGAATTTGCTCTGGAACGCGCAGGAGGATATTCGCAGCCTCAAATCCCTGATCCTCTTCGGCGTGCGCGGCATGGCGGCCTACGCCCATCACGCGATGATGCTGGGTTATGCCGACGAGGAAGTGAACCGCTTTTTCGCCAAGGCTCTTTTTGCTGTGGGCGAGGACTGGGGTATGGACGCGCTGCTGCCCATCGTAATGGAGGTGGGCGAGAAAAACCTTAAGTGCATGGCGCTTCTGGATAAGGCCAACACCGAAAGCTACGGTACGCCCGCGCCTGCCACCGTCCCGCTGACGGTGGAGAAGGGACCGTTCATCGTCATCACAGGCCACGACCTCCACGATTTGAAGTTACTGCTGGAGCAGACCGAGGGTAAAGGCGTCAACATCTACACCCACGGCGAAATGCTGCCCGCCCACGGCTATCCTGAACTGAAAAAATATGCCCATCTCAGGG